>Ga0163144_10000708_pt1 | contig 78380 bp, 70 predicted proteins | sample OliLak19BULKMAT1_FD_123175 | JGI IMG/M metagenome (GOLD analysis project Ga0163144, IMG submission 123175) | Freshwater microbial mat bacterial communities from Lake Vanda, McMurdo Dry Valleys, Antarctica - Oligotrophic Lake LV.19.BULKMAT1 | ecosystem: Environmental > Aquatic > Freshwater >... | reverse complement strand
GTTAAATCCGGGCGGCGGCCCCAGCGGTGCGAGTGATCCGGTGCCGGAGCCGGCTTCGCTGGTTCTGCTCGGTGCGGGCCTTGCTGGCCTCGCGGCGGCGCGTCGTCGCAAGCAGGTCTGATACCCTGGCGTCGGGCAACCGACGCCATCTCAGCGGGCGGTGTATGCGAGGGGCATGCACCGCCCGTTTTCTTTACAGTCGGATCTGATCGCGCAGTCGCGCGCCGCCGGGGTCGTAGAGCGGCCGGTCGTGACGTGACACGGCAATGATTTCGCCCAGCGCCTCGATCTCGAAGACCGCGTCGGCGGCGAGTTCGGTGGGCAGATAACCGGCGGCAAGCGTACGCCCAATGGCGTAGCCAAAACCGGCTGATGTAACGGTCCCTACGACACGACCGCGATGCATGATCGCCTCGCCCCCGCTCAACGGCGCCTCGCCCGGCGCATGGAACCAGGTCAATTTGCGTTTGATGCCAGCCTCTCGCTGAGCTTCGAGCGCTGCGCGCCCGATGAAGTCGCTCGGTTTGGACCAGGCGACGCAAAACCCCAGACCCGCCTCGAGCGGCGTATCGTCCGGCGTGATATCGCTCCCCCAATAGAGGTACTGCTTCTCGAGGCGCAGGCTGGAAATTGCCCGATACCCGGCATCGGCGATGCCGAACGCCGCGCCCGTTTCGATCAATCTCTCGTAGACATGCCGGGCATATTCAACCGCGACGTGTAGTTCCCAACCGAGCTCGCCGACATAACTCACGCGCAACGCGCGCACGGCGGCGTAGCCGATCTGAATATCGGCCGCGCGCATGTAAAGACTTCCGACAGTACCGCCGGTATCGCCACAGGCCCGCGCCAGCACGTCGCGCGCTTGCGGCCCCACGAGATTGATCACCGCGAACTCGGAGGTGACGTCGCGCAGCATGACCGATCCGTCACGCGGCAGATGCGCCCGCAGATGGGCGAGGTCATGGGGCCCATACGCGCTGCCGGTGACCAGGTAGAAGCGATCCTCGTCCAGCCGGGTGATCGTGAGATCGGCCTCGATCCCGCCGCGCGGGTTCAGCAGCTGCGTGTAGACGATGGCGCCGGGCGCCCGATCGAGATCGTTGCATGCAATGCGCTGCAGCGCGCCGAGCGCGCCGGGACCCGTGATCTCCGCCTTGGTGAAAGACGACATGTCGATCACGGCCACCCGTTCGCGCACGGCGCGATGTTCCTCGCCGACCGCGTCGAACCAGTTCGGCCGTCGGAAGCTCGGCTGCTCGACGCGCGCTTCACCGCTGCGCGCGAACCAGTTCGGCCGCTCCCAGCCGAATTTGCTGCCATGGACCGCGCCGCGCGCCAGCAGCGTTTCATAGAGCGCACTCGTGCGCGCTGGCCGCGCGCTCGCAGGCTCGTGGCCCGGCCAGGCGATCGCGTAGTAACTGGCGTAGCTCTCGACCGCGCGCGCATAGAGGAAATCCGGCGCGGCGTGGATCGCGCCGAAGCGCAGCACGTCGAAGGCGAAAAGGTTGAAGCCAGGATCGCCATCGACGATCCAATTCGCCATCGCTTCGCCGGCGCCCCCTGCCGCCGCGATGCCCGACGTGAACCCGCAGGCGACGAAAAGATTTTCGAGCCCGGGCATCTTCCCCATGATCGGCTCGCCATCCGGGGTGATCGGGATCGGGCCGTTGATGATCGTCCGGATCCCGGTTTCGCCGAAGACCGGAATGCGCGCGAGCGCCGCCTCGCCGATCGGCGCGAAACGCTCGACATCGCCAGGCAGAAGCTCGGGGCCGAAATCGCGTACGATCCCGCCGCGCCCGAAACTCGGCACGCTCGCCTCCCAGCCGCCGATGGAGAGGCCGCCGACCTCCGGCTTGACGTAGAACCGGCCATCCGGATCGCGCATCGTCGGCAGATCAGACGGCAGCCCCGGGATCTTCTGTGTCACCGCGTATTGATGTTCGAGCGCGCAGACCGGCAGCTTCGCGCCCGCCATCGCGGCGATCTCGCCGCCCCACATCCCCGTCGCGTTGACGATTCGCACGCAGGCGATCTCGCCAGAATCGGTCAGGACGTGGGTGATGCGGGTTCCATTGCGACGCAATCCTTCCGCGCGAACGCCCTCGCAGATCGTCACACCGCCGTTGCGTGCGCCGCGGGCCAGCGCCTGCGTGACCGAGGCAGGATCGACAAAACCATCCGAAGGGATCCACGCCGCGCCATGCAGGTCGCTGAGGTCGAGGATCGGGTAGAGCCGTCTCGCCTCCTGCGGCGAAACGAGATGCATCTCGAATCCGAAGCCGCGCGCAATCGTCGCTGCGCGCTTGAGCTCGTCCCATCGCGCCGCGGACGCCGCCAAGCGCAAGCTGCCCACACCGTGCCACCCCGTCGCGAGACCGGTCTCCGCTTCCAGGTCCTGATAGAGCGCGACCGAGCGCTGCATCAGCCGTGTGAGATTCTTCGAACTGCGGAGCTGGCCGACGAGCCCGGCGGCATGCCAGGTCGACCCATGGGTGAGCTGCCTGCGCTCGAGCAGCAGCACATCGCGGCAGCCGCGCTTGGCGAGATGGTAGGCGATGGCGCAACCGATCACGCCGCCACCGATGATCACGATGTCGGCCTGACCGGGGAGTTTCATGGTGTTGCGTGTCCGCGCAGCGCGTCGAGATACCACGCGATGAACTGCGCGACGTTGCGCTCCTTCACCCGCGCCAGCGGACCGGGAACGTAGGCGCGTGACGCGACGCCGAGCTGCACGTTCTCGCAGAGGGTCCAATCCTGTTCTGACGTGAGCTGCCAGAACGGCAGCAGGCGCTCGAGCGAATAGTCCCGCCCCTCCTCCGCCTTCGCGTCCACGAACCATGTGACGCGCACACGCGTCGCGCCCGGCCCATCGGGCAGCAGCCGCGTCGCCACGGCGTGATCGCCCGAGCCGTGCAGCCAGAAATTCGGGAACACCGTCGCGCGCAACGTACCGACGTCATGCGTCGGATAGCTGCCCATCACCGGCGCGACCGGCTTGCCGTCGAGACTCTCCGTGACGAAGCCGGGCACCAGCGGCGTGCGGTTCACGCGATACCACGACGCCGTCATGTCCGAGATCAGCGTCGGGGGTTCGAGGCCCATCGCCGACCAACGCCGTGCTTCGGCTAGCGTACGCGCGGCGATCTCGTCCGCGCGCCGCGGATCGTCGAGGTGGATGTCGTAGTTCGCGCGGATGTATTCGCGGTGCGCCGTCGGGCAATGGAGGCATTCGCGGTTGTTCTCGAACACGATCTTCCAATTGGCCGCCACGCGATAATCGACCTGCTTGGCGATGCGCGCCTGACCGAGTCCTTGCGGCGCGAAACTCGGCGCGAAGGCCGCGCGCATCGGCGCGATGTCCGGCGGATCCGCCGCGAGCGATACGAAGATCAGCCCCCCGATCTCCGCGGTCGCCAGCTTCTTCAATCCGTGGTCCTCGGCCGCGGCATCGTGCGCACCCACGTCGCTGAGCAGCCTTCCATCGAGATCGTAGGTCCAGGCGTGATAGGGGCAGACCAAGCGATGGACGCGACCGGACTGGGCTGCGCAGATGCGCGAGCCGCGATGGCGGCACACATTCGCAAAGGCGCGCGCCTGATCGTCGTTCCCACGCACCAGCATGATCGGCTCATCGCCGATCTGCAGGGTGACGAATGCGCCGCGCTCCGCGAGTTCACACGATGCCGCCACGAAGAGCCAGCGCCGATACCAGATCGCATCGAGGTCCACCGCGGCGATGTCGGGAACGGCGTAGAAATCGCGATCGAGGGTCCAGCCGGGTCGCTGCCTCGAGATCAGCGCGGCGAGTGGCGTCATGGATTCAGCTCCGCGACTTCAACGACGCCTGATGGGCGGCCCTCGTTTAGTCATTGGGTGGATAGGTCCCGAAGATGCTCGCCCCCGCCTCGACGCGCTGGCGCAGGAAAGCTCGATCCGATCCTGGTCGAGCGCATCGCGGACCACCGCCTCCGCAATGTGCGGCGGCAGCACGACCACGCCATCCGCATCGCCAACGACGAGATCGCCGGGGAAAACCGCAACGCCGCCGCAAGAGATCGGCACCTGCGCATCGACGGCCAACATGCTCGCATAGCTCGGCGGTGCGGCGTTGCCACGCGCGAAGACCGGAAAATCCATCTTCCTGAGTTCGCCGACGTCACGCATCGGTCCATCCGAAACGACACCGGCGACGCCACGCACGCGCAGCCGCGCGACCAGGATGTCGCCGAAAGTGCCGCTGAGATCCATGCCATGCGTGTCGACGACGATCACGCTGCCCGGCGGCGCGACTTGGATCGACCGGCGCTGCGGATTGTTGTGGTCGGCCATCGCAACTGGCGTCGCGAGATCCTCGCGCATCGGAATGTTGCGCAGCGTATAGGCGGGGCCGAACAGGCGCGGCGTCGCGGGGTTGACCGGCGCAATATTGGAGATCGATCGCGTCCGAAAGCCCTTCTTGATCAGCTGCGACGACAGGCTTGCCGTGCTGACTTGCGCGAGCAGATCGCGCAACGCGTCATTGCCCGTGATGGTCATGTCGTCCCCTCCGCCTTCGTCCGTCATCGCGCCGTGACCGGCGTCGCACGGTAAGCCCGGACATGGCGCAGAATCACCGGCGTCACGAGCCCGAGCCCGACCAGCGTGCTCGTCAGGCCGGGCGCGATCAACAGTAGGCTCGCGACGAATCCGAGCGCACGCTCCCAGATCCGCATCCGCACCAGAAAGAAATCCGACAGACTTGCGGCGAGGCAGAGCACGCCGAGCACGCAGCCCACGAAAGTGATCGTGAAGTCGGTCCAGGTGAATCCCGGCACGACCAGCAACAGCGATGGCGAGAACACGAAGACGAACGGAACCAGCGCCTTGGCGAGTCCGAGGCGAAACGCCGTGTTGCCGGTCTTGAACGGGTCCGCGTTGGCGATGCTCGCGCCAGCATAGGCGGCCATGGCCACTGGCGGCGTGATGTCCGCGAGCACGCCGTAATAGAACACGAAGAAATGCGCCACGATCGGCGCGACGCCGAGCAGACCCAGGGTCGGCGCCGCAACGCTCACCATGATGATGTAATTGGCGGTGGTGGGAATGCCGCAGCCCATGATGATGCAGACGATCCCGGTGAGCACCAGCGTGAGGAACAGCGACAGCCCTTGCGGGCTGACCAGGTTGAACGGGATCAACGGCATGATCCATGCGGCCGCCTCGCGGGCACCCGACGTGACGATGAAGGAGACTTTGAACCCGACGCCGGTCAGCGTCACCACGCCGACGACGATTCCCACCGTCGCCGCCGCGGCGCCGACCGCGAGCGCGTATTTGGCGCCGGTCACGAAGGAGTCGATCAGATCCGCGATCGACAGCCGTCCCGCGGGGTTGATGAAGCCGACGAGGACACAGCCGGTGATGCCCCAGAACGCCGCGAGATAGGGCGTGTAGCCGCTGAGCAGGATCGCGATCAGGCCGAGCAGCGGGAAGATCGTCGGCCAACCCTTGCGCAGCACCGCGCGGGCGTCGGGCAGTTCCTCGCGCGGCAATCCGCGCAGCCCGTGGCGCTTCGCTTCGAAATGCACCTGCATCAACACGCCGAAGAAATGCATGAAGGCCGGGACGATCGCGGCGAGGATAATCGTCTGATACGGCACGCCCAGGAACTCGATCATCAGGAAGGCGGCCGCGCCCATGACCGGCGGTGTGATCTGGCCGCCTGTGCTCGCCGCCGCCTCCACGGCCGCCGCGAAATGGCGCTGGTAGCCGACGCGGATCATTGCGGGGATCGTCAGGGATCCGACCGTCACGGTATTGGCGATCGACGAGCCGGAGATCATGCCGAACAACGCCGAGCCGAAGATCGACACCTTTGCGGGACCGCCGGCGAAGCGGCCGGCAACCGACGTCGCCAGATCGATGAAGAGCTGCCCCAGCCCGATGCGCGTCGCGAGCACGCCGAACAGCACGAAATGGAATACGTAAGTCGCCACGACGCCGAGCGGCAGGCCGTAGATGCCTTGAGTGGTCAGATAGAGATGATTGATCAGACCCGACCAGCTCGATCCGGGATGCACGAGGATCCCCGGCGCGTAGCGGCCGAACAGCGCATAGAGAATGAACGCCATCGCGATCAGCGGCAGCGGCCACCCCATCGAGCGCCGTGTCGCCTCGAGCGCGACGCCGACCAGCACGGTCCCCATGACGACATCCTGCGGGCGCGGATTACCGACCAGGAAAGCGAGGTCGTGGAAGATCGCGGGGATGTAGAGAACCGAGCCCACGGCGAGCGCGGCAAGCGCCCAGTCGTAGAGCGGCACGCCCCCCGGTGCGAGGAACGACGACGGGACCTGGACGCCCTGCCCCGCCTTGGTGCGCGCGAACACCAGGAAGATCAGACTCAACACCGCGGCCATGTGGATGCCGCGATGCAGCGTCTCCTCGAGCAAGCCGAATCCGGCGGTGTAATAGTGGAAGGCCGAAAGGCCGAAGAGCGCGACGCCGACCAGCGCGCCCGGCACGCTGGCGACGGGTCGGAAGCGCATCTCCGGATCGAATTTCTCCTCGAGAGCGCGCGCCGCCTTCTCGTCGATGATCTGACTCATGGGCTTGGCCCGACAGGCGAACGGGCGGACCGAGATCTCGGCCCGCCCGTCACGCGGCTCGTCAGGGCGCGCCTTACTTGATCAACCCGGCCTCGCGGTAGAAGCGCTCGGCGCCGGGATGCACGGGAATGCCGGCGCCATCCAGCGCGGTTTCCTTGCGGATGAGCTTGCCCTTCGCATGCCCGGCATCGAGCAGCTTGCGCGTCTCCTCGTTCCACAGCGACTTGGTGATGCCGTAGACGAGATCATCACTCATCTTGCTGCTCGTGACGAACTGCGCGCCGACGGCGATCGTCTTCGTCTCCAACGATCCCTTGTAGGCTTCCGCGGGAATCACGTCGCGGGCGAAGAAGGAATACTGCTTGAGCAATTGCTCGGCCGGCGCACCATCGATGGCGAGCAGATCGATGCCGCCCTGACTCGATGCGAGTTCCGCGATCGCGCCGGTCGGCCAGCCGCCAACCGTGAAGAACGCATCCAGCCCGCCATCCTTCATGCGATCGGCGGCGGGGCCCATCTTGAGATATTCGGGCTTGAGGTCCTTCTCGCTCACGCCATACGCCGCGAGCACGATGCGCGCGTCGACGAGCGTGCCCGAACCGGGCTCATCGAGGGAGACGCGCTTGCCCTTGAGATCGGCGACCGAACGGATGTTCGAGCCCTTCTTGACGATGATTTGCACGCTCTCGGGATAGAGATTGGCGATGAAGCGAACGACCTCGACCTTCGGCCGACCTTCGAACAGGCCGGTTCCGCTCCATGCCCAATAGGCGACATCGGCTTGCGTCAGTCCGGCTTCGAACTGGCCGGCACCGATCGAATTGATGTTGGCGAGCGACCCGTTGGACGCGACCGCCGTGGCGACCAGGCCTTTGACGCCGGCGCCGCTGGCTTCGGAGACCGCGTTCGCGATCATGCCGCCGACGGGGAAATAGGTGCCACCAGTCCCGCCCGTTCCGATACGGAAAAACTGCTGCTGGGCCTGCGCGAAGCCGGTGATCGAAGCCGCGCCGGCCGCAGCCGCGAGACCTAGGAAATGCCGTCTGTTCACGTCGTTCCTCCTGAAAAAACCATCACGCCACTCACGCGCGGATCGGATGCTGGCGCTCGCATGATCGGGATCATCGAGAACCCATGGCGGCGACGCAACCGGTTTCACGTCCAGACATTCACCGCAAACCGGCGATCACCAGTGGCACCGTTGCGATGGCGAGCAAGGTTGACAGCAGGATCGCGCCAGCGGCGACCGTCGCGACCGCAACCGCAAGCGGCTCGAGCGCGAGCACCTGCGTTGCCGTGATCCATACGGCCAAAGGCAGCACGATCAACTTGGCCGCGGCGATGGCGGCGCTTTCCGGCAATGCGTCGCCGAGGCGCAACCCGGCCAGACCTGCACCGACCGCGATCAACGCGGCCGGCGTCGTGGCCGCACCCAGCATGGCCAGGGCCGCGTCCAAAGCTCCGGACAAGCGCAGGTCCAATGCGGCGCACGTCACCCCCGCTGTGATTGCCAGCACGATCGGGTTGCGCGCCATCATCCGCGCCGTCGCGGCAAGCGTCGCGCTCGCATCAGCGCGGCCACGCTCGGCCTCCGCCAGCAGCGTCGGAAGTCCGGTCGTCGCCATGGCGCGAAACAGCAGCGCAGGCGTGGTCGCGAAGAAGACCAGGTTGGAAATCGGTCTCGCCGGCCGGCGTGATGACGCCGCCACGGGCAAGGCCGTAGCCGAGGGCGATCACCGCAATGACCGGCGCAAGAATGTCGAGAAGATCGGTCATCCGATTTCGCGAGCGACGCTCGCACTCGCGTCGCTGCGGCGCAATTGCGCGACAGCGGCGTCGCTCAACGCTTGACCCCCCACGTGAACCAAACTAGAACGCATCGGCAGGTTGCGGCTTTGTTCCTGTGCATATCTGTCCTGGCCGGAGGCCGAGATGCTGACGCGCAAGCAGTACGAACTCCTCGTCTACATCAAGAAGCATCTCGATACGCATGGCGTCTCGCCGTCATTCGACGAGATGAAGGAGGCGCTGGCGCTCAAGTCCAAGTCCGGGATCCATCGACTGATCACCGGCCTCGAGGAACGCGGCTTCATCCGCCGCCTCGCCCACCGTGCGCGCGCCCTCGAAGTGGTGCGGCTGCCCGAGAACCATCAGGCCGCGATCCACGGCGCGCAGCTGCCGCCGCGCGCAACGCCGGGCAACTTCCAGCCCAACGTCATCCGCGGCGATTTCCGCCATAGCTTCGCCGGTGCGGTCGCCGCCGCCAACGCCAGCGCCGTCTCCATCCCGCTCTACGGCCGGATCGCCGCAGGCCAGCCGATCGAGGCGGTCGCGGAATCCACGGAAGCCATTGACGTGCCGGCCGACATGGTCGCGCGCGGCGAGCATTTCGCCCTCACCGTGGTAGGCGAATCGATGATCGAGGCGGGCATCCACGACGGCGATACCGCCATTATCCGCCGCACGGACGTCGCCGAGAACGGCGAGATCGTCGTGGCATTGGTCGATGACGGCGAGGCGACGCTCAAGCGGCTGCGCCGACGCGGCGCGTCGATTGCGCTCGAACCCGCCAATCGCGCATTCGAGACGCGGATCTTCGGCCCGGATCGTGTGCGCATCCAGGGTCGCCTGGTCGGTCTGATCCGTCGCTACTGAGCGTCACTTCCGCGCTTCGCGAGTTTCACCTGCGGTCCATGGCCGCGCGCCCCGCATCTTGCGTACGGTCGCAATTTGCACCGCTCCGCCGGCGCCGAGCCACAGCGCATGGGCGCCATCGCGGCGCAGCGCCGTCCGATCGATCAACCAAAGGGGCGCGGGACAATCGCGCCAGACATCCAGAGACGTGATCAGGAGCGTCGCCTCGCGGCACCCGGTCGCCAAACCGCGAGCTTGGCTGACGATCGCGACACGGTGGCCCGGCCGCTCGACCCAGCAGAGATCGCGCGTGCATCCCAAGACCGCACCGTCACCTCGCGGCCATTCGGATGCCGTCGCCAGCCCTGACCGTCGCAGCCAAGTCTCCTGAACCAGCTGGGCCCCGGGCACCGATCGCATCGCCAAGCCGCCGTGGTCGTCGCGCGCGGCGAGAACGCGGCCATCCGCGCTCGCCAGCACGTCTGGAATCGGTTCGATCCACGCGGATGCCATGCCAATCACAACAGCCGGCACGCCGAGCAGTCGCCACCGCCGCGTCCACAGGCACAGCCAGACGCCACCGCCGATGGTGGCGACAAAGCCCCAATCGGGCATCGCGGGCCATGCGCTCGCCGCTCGGGGCCAGGAGGCGACGCTTCGGGCGATCGCCACCACGAATTCGTTGCCGAGATTCATGATGCCCAGCGCCCACGCCTCGAGCCCGAATGGCAGGAGCAGGAAAACCAGGACGGCCGCCGGCATCACGGCGATCGAGGTCAACGGCACCGCGATCAGATTGGCGACGATGCCGAACCAGGCGAGGCGGTTGAAATGGTAGATCCCGAACGGCGCCGTCGCGAGGCTCGCAACCAGTGTCGTCAGCAACATGCCGGCAAGCCCCAGCCCGCCACGCAACAACGGTCCGGCGCCCTCCCGCCAGCGCCGCTGCAACGGCGCCCAGACCTCCCAGGTCGCGATCAAGGCGAGCACGGCGGCGAACGACATCTGGAAGCTCGGACCCAGCACCGCCTCGGGCATCGTCAACACGATCACCGCGGCGGCCCAGGCCACCAGGCGCATCGACACGGGCGAACGATCCACGAGCACGGCGAGGAGCACGATCGAGCCCATGACCCACGCGCGGGTCGTCGGCACGCCGGGAGCGGCGAATAGCGCATAGAGCGAGATCGCGGCGAAGGCGGTGACGGCCGCGATCTTCTTGACTGGCCAGTTCAGCGCGAGCGGCGGCGCCAGCGCCAGCAGCCGGCGCACCGCGAAGAAGACGATCCCGGCGACCAGCGTGATGTGCAGCCCGGAGATTGACAGCAGATGGGCGAGGCCGGAATCACGCATCGCGCTCATCAGCTCGGGCGCGATATGGCCCATCTCGCCGGTCAGCAGCGCAGCCGTCACCTGCCCCGCCGGCCCGGGGTCGAGCGCAAGGACCCGCTCGACCAGCGCCGTCCGCGCGGCCACCAGCCACAGCCGCCAAGCGCCGACGTCGTCGCGCGACAGCACCCGCAACGCCCCACGCGCCGAGCCGACGGCGCCGAGCCGCTCGAACCACGCCCAACGCGCGAAATCATAGCCGCCGGGCACCACCGGCACCGGCGGCGGCACGAGCTGAGCGCGCACGGCGATCCGCTCCCCCGTGATCGGCGCCACCGATCCTTCGCGCAGCTTGATGCGAATGCGCGCCGGCACGCGCGCCGGCTCGAGCCCGGGCAAGCTCAGTTGATCAAGGATCAGACGCCGTCCTTCAGCGCGCACCTCCACCGCGATAACTCGGCCTGTCAACTCGGCAGGCCCCCAGCGCGCAGTGATGACGGGCGCCGCCACACGAACGGCGCGCCACTGCGCAACGCTGAAACCCAGCGCGATCAGGACACCGACCAGAGCAAGTCCCGCGGCCACGGGCCGGCGACGAAGGCCAAGCGCTGCGGCACCCGCAACGAGCATGGCCAGAGGCCCGCTCCAGCTCGGTGGCTCCGTCGCGCGATCGAAGTAGAGCCCGACGCCGATGGCGAGCATGACCGGAAGCCATAGGATCAGCCGGGACTGCTCCGCAGCAAGCCAAACAAAGCCCCGGCCCGACCACCGCCCATTCGCATGTGCGCCGGCCTCCGGGTCGTGGACGGAGCCACGAACCGCCGTCAAAGACATGCGTTGACTCCCCCGAGGCGAACGTCACGTGCTACCTCGTCGTCAGCCTAGCTAGGCGAATTCCTGTTCTCAAATCGCATCTTGGATTACGACATGAGCACTCCGGTTTGCCGTTTTGCCCCCTCGCCAACGGGATTTCTCCACATCGGCGGCGCGCGCACGGCGTTGTTCAATTGGCTCTTCGCGCGTCACCACGGCGGCCAGTTCCTGCTCCGCATCGAAGACACCGACCGGCAGCGCTCGACGCCCGAGGCGGTGGACGCGATCCTCGCCGGGCTCAAATGGCTCGGTCTCGATTGGGATGGCGAGGTGGTCCATCAATTCGCGCGCGCACCGCGGCACGCCGAGATCGCGCATGAGCTGCTGCGCCAGGGCAAGGCGTATCGCTGCTATTGCACGGCCGAGGAACTCGAGGAGATGCGCACCAAGGCGCGCGCGGAGGGACGACCGCCGCGCTACGACGGCCGCTGGCGCGATCGCGACGCCAAGGATGCGCCGGCGGGCGTAAAACCCTCCATCCGTATCAAGGCGCCGCAGACGGGCGAGACGCTGATCCGCGATCGCGTGCAGGGTGACGTGGTGATAAGGAACGATCAGCTCGACGACATGATCCTGCTGCGCGGCGATGGCACGCCGGTCTACATGCTCTCCGTCGTGGTCGACGATTTCGACATGAAGGTCACGCACGTGATCCGCGGCGACGACCACCTCAACAATGCCGCGCGCCAGATGATGGTGATCGAGGCGATGGGCTGGCAGGTGCCGAGCTACGCTCACATACCACTGATCCATGGCGGCGACGGCGCCAAGCTTTCCAAGCGCCACGGCGCCCTTGCGGTCGATGCCTATCGCGACATGGGCTATCTGCCCGAGGCAATGCGCAACTATCTGCTGCGCCTCGGCTGGGGCCATGGCGACGACGAGATCATTTCGACCGAACAGGCGATCGAGTGGTTCGACCTCGACGCGGTCGGCCGTTCCGCCTCGCGCTTCGACTTCGCCAAGCTCGACAACCTCAACGGCACTTATATCCGGCAGCGTGACGACGATTCGCTCATTGAACTCGCCTTGACGCATCTCGCGCGCGAACCCGGCCGCCCCGTCAGCGCGACGGCGCGCGCCCGCATCCGAGCCGGCATGACCGGCCTGAAGCAGCGCGCCAAGACGATCGTCGAATTGGCCGAAAGCGCGGAATTCTACTGTCATGAACGCCCGATCCCGATCGGTGAGCCCGGACACAAGCTGCTGAACGCAGCCAGCAAACCGCGGCTCGCCGCGCTGCGCGACGCATTGACTTGCGTCCAGGATTGGCAGGTGGCCGCGCTCGAAGCCGCCGCGCGACAGGTCGCCGAGAGTGCAAGCGTGAAGCTCGGTGAGGTCGCCCAGCCATTGCGGGCTGCCCTCACCGGCAGCAATGTGTCGCCGCCGATCTTCGAGGTGATGCAGGTCCTTGGCCGGGACGAGACGCTTGGCCGGATCGCTGACGCCTTGGGTTGATCAATTTTCGCTGCGCCGCAACCAAGACGCTTGGACGCGAGCGCAAGGCGGTTAATATTCACCTTGGTGGCTCGTTAACCACCACCGTGGAGAATGCGTCTTTTCCGCCCGTACCCGAGCGAGGCCCAGAATGACTGCCAGTGCCACCCAAGTGAAGCCGTCCCCGTCCCCGTCCATGACGCTGGTCGACAATGCGACCGGCAAGCGCGTCGAGCTGCCGAAGATGGATGGGAGCATCGGCCCGCAAGTGATGGATATCCGCAAGCTCTATGCGGAAACCGGCCAGTTCACCTACGACCCGGGCTTCACGTCGACCGCCGCATGCGAGTCGAAGATCACCTACATCGATGGTGATGCGGGCATCCTGCTCTACCGCGGCTACCCGATCGAGGAACTCGCCGAGCACAGCGACTTCATGGAGGTCTGCTACCTCCTGCTCAACGGCGAGTTGCCCAATCAGGACCAGAAGAAGAAATTCCGGCGCGATATCACGCTGCACACCATGGTGCACGAGCAGCTGACGCGCTTCTACCAGGGTTTCCGTCGCGACGCCCATCCGATGGCCGTGCTCTGCGGCGTGGTCGGCGCGCTCTCGGCCTTCTACCACGACAGCCTGAACATCAACGATCCGCATCAGCGCATGATCGCGTCGTATCGGTTGATCGCGAAACTGCCGACCGTGGCTTCGATGGCCTACAAGTATTCGGTCGGCCAGCCGTTCATGTACCCGAAGAACGAGCTCGATTACGCCGAGAACTTCCTCAACATGACCTTCGGCGTGCCGAGCGAGGAGTACAAGATCAACAAGACCGTCGCGCGCGCGCTCGACAAGCTGTTTATCCTGCACGCGGACCATGAGCAGAACGCATCGACCTCGACGGTCCGGTTGGCGGGATCTTCAGGCGCCAATCCTTTCGCCTGCATCGCCGCGGGGATCGCCACGCTCTGGGGACCTGCGCATGGCGGCGCCAACGAGGCCGTGCTGCAGATGCTGCAGGAGATCGGCGCCAAGGACCGCGTGCCCGAGTTCATCCGCAAGGTGAAGGACAAGTCCGAAGGCGTGCGACTGATGGGCTTTGGCCACCGCGTGTACAAGAACTTCGACCCGCGCGCGAAGGTGATCCGCAACGCCGCGCATGAGGTCCTGGGCGAGCTTGGGGTCCGCGACGAACCGCTGCTCGAGATCGCCATGGAACTCGAGCGCATCGCATTGCAGGACGACTACTTCGTGCAGCGTAAGCTCTATCCCAACGTCGATTTCTACTCGGGCATCATCTACAAGGCAATGGGGTTCCCGACGTCGATGTTTACGGCGCTGTTCGCAGTCGCACGCACCGTCGGCTGGATCGCCCAGTGGAACGAGATGATCGAGGATCCGGCTCAGAAGATCGGCCGGCCGCGACAGTTGTATACGGGACATGCGGCACGGGCGTACGTTCCCGTGCACATGCGAGGCTGACCCGGCGCGGAGCACGTCAGCCTGAGGAGCATGCAGAGGGGAACGCGGATGGCCGAAGGCAAGCGACAATGGACACGGCAGATGGTGGCGCCACCAATGCGGGGCGTCTCTATCGGTCCGCGCTCCTTGCTCCCGGTCCCGGCCAACGAAAATCGAGCGCCGGCTAGGCTACGTGCCGCGCGCATCTTCTTGCTGATCGCGTGTGCGGCGGCGCTGATCTGGTCCGTGCGCAACCTGCTCGTTCTGCCGGGATGAGTCGCGGCGCGCGCTGTCAGCCGCGCTGGATCAACTCGATCTTGTAGCCGTCGGGATCCTCGACGAAGGCGATCACCGTCGTTCCGAATTTGACCGGCCCGGCTTCGCGCGTGATCTTCACACCTTGGCTACGCATCGCATCGCAAGTCTTGTACGCATCCGGCACGGCCACCGCGAGGTGCCCGAAACCATTGCCCAGATCGTAGTCGGGATGCCCCCAGTTATGGGTCAACTCGATCACGGCCTGACTGGTTTCGTCGCCGTAGCCCACGAAGGCCAGCGTGTATTTGCCGTCCGGCACATCCGTTCGGCGCAACAGCTTCATCCCCAGCGGCCCGGTATAGAACGCAATCGAGCGATCGAGGTCCTTCACGCGGATCATCGTGTGGAGCATGCGAAATCCGGACTTCGCGCCGGCGGATTCTTGCGTTGCATTCATGTCGTGCCTCGTCGAGAGAGTGTCGTTCGGATAGAACGCCCACATCCTAGCTCCAGACTGGACTCTCTGCCATGACGCCCATCCGATGCGCCGTCGTCGGCGCCGGTCATTTCGGCCGCTACCACGCACAGAAATACGCCAAACTCCCGGGGGCCCAGCTCGTGGCCGTCGTGGATGGCAATCGCGCGCGCGGCCAGGCCCTGGCGGAGGAGCTGGGCACGAGCGCGGAGACGTCGCTCGACGCCGTGATCGGCCGGATTGACGCGGCCACCGTCGCCGTCCCGACCCACGCCCATTATGACGTGGCGTCGCGACTCCTCGACGCCGGCATTCATGTCCTGGTCGAGAAGCCGATCGCCGAAACGCCTGACCAGGCCGCGGCGCTGATTGCGCTCGCCGCCGCGCGCGGCCGCATCCTGCAGGTCGGGCACCTCCAGCGCTTCCTGCTGCAACGCATGCAGATCCTAACGCGCGTGACCCAGCCGCTCTTCATCGAGGCCGTACGCATCGCGCCGTTCAAGCCTCGCGGCACGGATGTCGGCGTCGTGCTCGACCTGATGATCCACGACATCGACCTGATCCTCGCGCTGGTGAATTCCCGGGTCGTCAGCGTCGATGCCGTCGGCGGCCCCGTGGTCACCGACGACGAGGACATCGTGAATGCGCGGCTGCGCTTCGCGAATGGCTGCGTCGCTTCCGCGACCGCAAGCCGGATCGGCTTCAAGACGGAGCGTCGCTTGCGGATCTTCCAGCGGGACAGCTACCTCTCGATCGATCTCGCGGCGCGTACGTTGGCCACCTTCTCCCGGGCCTCGGGGGCGCCCGATGCGTCGGGCATGCCGGCGATCAAGCGCGACGAGGTCGCTTTCCCGGACGGCGATGATCTGATGGACGAGATCGCTTCCTTCATCGCATGCGTGCGCGACGCCCGCCCGCCGCTGGTGTCCGGCGAGGACGGGCTGATCGCGCTGGAGACCGCCTTGCGCATCACCAGGAGCATTCGCGAGACCCTCCTCGCCGCGGGCCTCGGCGATCTCGTCAAGCCGCCGCGATAGACGATCGTACGGGTTAGACGCCGCCCGACACGGTCGCGAGCACGATGCGCGCGGCGCGCTCCGAGGGCGGCATGTCCCGTCCCCCGAGCAAGGCATGCAACTCGTCGAATCCTTCACGCTGCGCGGCCACGGCGCGTGCATCGCTCAGCAGCAATGTCGCCGCTTCGGCGAGCGCCGTGGGCGTAACCTCGCGCTGCATCAGCTCCGGCACGAGGCGCCGGCCGAGAATCACATTGGGCAGGGCGACATGCGGCACACGGATCATGCGATAGGTCAGAAAGGCCGAGATCGCCGAAGCGCGATAGACAACCACCATCGGCACTCTGGCGAGCGCCAGTTCGAGCGTCGCTGTACCCGACGTCGTGATGGCAGCATCAGCGGTCGCGAGAGCCTGACGCTTCTGCATCGGATCGACGAGCACGTGGCACGGCAAGGGCCACGTGGCGACGGCGGCCGACACATCGGCCTGGGTCGCGCTCACGACGGGCATCACGATCCGCAGTTCGGGGTGACGCGCGCCAAGCAGGCGCACCGCCTCGCCATACACAGGCAACATGCGAGCGACCAACCCGCGGCGACTGCCCGCGAGCAACGCGAGCACCGGTGCCGCCGCCGGAATTCCCAGCACCGCGCGAATGTCGCCGGGCGCCACATCCGGCGTTTCGATAGCGGGATGACCCACATCGACAGCCGAGATCCCCATCGACGCGAAGAAGGCCGGTTCAAAAGGAAACAGCGCTAGGATCTGATCGAACAGCCCGACGAGCCGGCGTGCGCGCTGTGGCCGCCACGCCCAGAGCTGCGGCGCAACGTAGTGGACCAGGCGCATGCCAAGCGGACGCACGCGACGCGCGAGGCGCAGCGTGAAACCCGGCGAATCGATTGTCACGACCACGTCCGGCCGCAGCGTCTTGATCGCCGCTTCCGTCTCGCCCAGCCGCCGCAAGATGACGCGCAGGCGCGGCAACACTTCCGCGAAGCCCATCACGGCGATGTCCTCGATCGGGAACAGCGACGACAAGCCGGCAGCCTGCATCTGCTCGCCCCCGACGCCCGCGAACCTGACCTTGCCGGCGGTCAGGCGGCGCAGCGCGTCCATCAGCCGCGCGCCGAGGATATCGCCCGACGGTTCGCCCGCCACGACGAACACCAGCGGCGAACGATCGTCCTGCGCCGCTTGCGTCGCGCTCATCGCGGCAGTTCGATGCCGATGACGAAGACACCACGTGCGTCAGCAGCGGAGATCACCGCAGCCTGATTCACGACCAGGGCGCGCCCGGCTTCGATGGCGATCCCCGCCAGGCCCGCCGCGGCGGTGGCTTCGACCGTGGTCGCGCCGATCGTCGGCAGATCGACGCGCCGCTCCTGACCCGGCTTCGAGATCTTGACCAGGACGCCGCCGAGCGGGCCGCGGCGCAATGCCGCACAGCGTGCGATCAACGCATCCGTCCCCTCGATCGCCTCCACCCCAAGCACCAATCCACCCTGCACGACCACGGCCTGGCCGACATCGACGGGGCCGAGAGCCTGCAGAACCGCGATAGCGCGCTGGATATCCACCTTGTCGTCCGCGCTCGGCTGGTGACGCCCGTAGGCGCCGGTGCGCGCCAGCAATTCCGAGAGAAACGCATCGGCGCCGACCACTCGGAACCCCTCGGCTTCGATCTCCTTGACGATTGCCGAAAGCAACCCGTCATCGCCGAAGGCACGCAGCCCCGCCCGCGCCAACATCTGCGCGGCGCGCCAATCCGGTCGCAGCTCGGCGATCGAGGGGCGTCGCAACGGACCGATCATGCAGATTTCGCCGACCCCGGCCTCGCGCATCCGGCGAAAGCTCTCGCCGAACTGACCGAGATGGACCCAGGCGTGCTCGACGTCCATCACCGTGGCCGGGTCGGTCTGCCCTTCGAAGGCAATCACGAAGCAGGCTTGGCCACGCGCCCGCGCGGCGGCGACGACGGCGGATGGCATCGGCCCGGCCCCGGCCAGGACACCCAGCTTGACGCTCATTTCTCCAGCTTGGGCAGAGTGACGGCTCGTGCGTCGGCGTTGCGGATGAACTCGATGATGGACTTCACCGGCATGTTGTCGGGATAGAGCGCGGCGACGTCGTCCAAGCGCTCCGCCATCGTGCCCTCCTGGGCGAACAGCAGACGGTAGGCGCTGCGCAGCGCCTGGATATCGATACGGCTGAAATTGCGCCGGCGCAGGCCGACCACGTTGAGCCCGTTGAGCCGTGCACGATCGCCCATGACCATGCCGAAGGGGATCACGTCGGCCTCGACACCGGACATGCCGCCGATCATCGCGTAGGGACCGATCCGCACGAATTGATGAACCGCCACGAGGCCACCGAGGATCGCGTAGTCGCCGACCTGCACGTGGCCGCCCAACGTGGCATGGTTGATCATCACGACATTGTTGCCGACCTTGCAGTCATGCGCGACATGGGCGCCGATCATGAACAGGCAATGGTTGCCGACGCGCGTCAGTCCGCCGCCGCCCACCGTCCCGGGATGGAGCGTCGCCTGCTCCCGGATCACGTTGTCGGTTCCGATCTGGAGGCGTGTGTCCTCGCCCTTGTGCTTGAGGTCCTGCGGTGGATGACCGATCGCGGCGAACGGAAATATCTTCGTGCGTGCGCCGATGATCGTGTTTCCCGCGACGCAGACATGGCTGACGAGGACGACATCGTCGCCAAGCTTGACCTTCGCACCGATGACGCAATACGGACCTATCGTCACATTGGCGCCGAGCTCGGCGCCGAGCTCGATGATCGCCGTCGGATGAATCCCGCCCATCAGCGATCGAGGATCATTGCGGAATAGATCGCCTCGGCGCACAGCACGCCATCCACTTTCGCATGCGCGCTGAACTTCCAGACCGGACCGCGGCTGCGCTCCTTCTTGCAATGGATCATGATGCGATCACCGGGCACGATCGGCTTGCGGAATCTCGCCTCGTCGATCGTCATGAAATAGACGAGCTTGCCTTCGGATGTCCGGCCGAGCGTCTCGACGACCAGCACGGCCGCCGTCTGCGCCATCGCCTCGATGATCAGCACGCCCGGCATCACCGGCCGCTCCGGAAAATGCCCCTGGAAGAACGGCTCGTTGATCGTGACATTCTTGACGCCGACGCACCCGACATCGGGAACGACGTCTTCCACCCGATCGATCATGAGAAACGGATAACGGTGCGGGATCATCTGCATGATCCGGCCGATATCGATGGGGCTTCTCTGGCCCGAGCCCCCGGGCGGTTGTGCCTTGTCGTCCATCGTCGCGTCCGCCCCCTACTCCTTGCCGCCCTCGTCTCTGGATGTCAGGGCTTTTCGCGCCATTCGACGCCAGAGTCCCGCCAATCTTCTGAACTCCTTGATCGGGATCGCCGGAAATCCCCCGACGATCTGCCCTGCCGGGACACTGCGCGTGACACCACTCATGCCTGCAACCTGGACGCCGACTCCGAGATGAATATGCCCGACGATCGCCGCTTGCCCGCCGACCATGACGAGGTCGTCGAGCCGAGCCGAGCCCGCGATGCCCGCCTGCGCGACGACGACGCAGCCGCGACCGAGGTGGACGTTGTGCCCGATCTGCACGAGGTTATCAATTACCGTGCCTGCGCCGATGACCGTGTCGGAAGCGCTTCCGCGATCGATCGTCGTGTTAGCACCGATCTCGACGTCGTCGCCGATCAGGACCCGCCCGACCTGCGGCACTTTCATGTGACCGACCGCGCCGAGCGCAAATCCGAATCCGTCTTGCCCGACCCGAACGCCAGGATAGAGCCGCACCCGGTTACCGATCAGCGCATGGCTCACCGAGGCGTTGGCGCCGATACGCGTTTGCTCGCCAAGCACGACGTCCGAGCCGATGACGGCATTGGCCTCGATCCAGCATCCCGCCCCGATCTCGACGCGCGGCCCGATCACGGCCCCGGCCTCGATCGTCACCCCCATGCCGACGATGCTCGAGACGTCGACGATCGCACGCGGATGGATTCCCGGCGCCGGGTGCCGATTGGGATGAAATGCGGCAGAGATACGCGCGTAACCGCGATAGGCGTCCTCGCTCAGAAGCAAGGACATGCCCGCGGGCGCAAGCTCGGCGAACCGCGCACTCACGATGCAGGCACCAGCGCCGGAGCTGCGAAACGCCGCCATGTATCGACGATTGTCGAAGAAGCTGACCTCGTCCGGCCCGGCCTCGTCGAGTGACGAGATGTCCAGGAAACGACGGTGCGGATCGCAGCTTCCGTGCAGCTGAGCGCCCGAGATGTCGGCCAGCTCAGCGAGGCTGAACGGGCCGGCGCTGGGAAAGAATCGCGAATCAGCCACCCCCAGCTCCGCCGGGGATCAATTGGCTGGAATCTGAAGCGGCACGCTCGCAAGGCGTTGATCCACGCGTTTCAGGATCTCGCCCGTGATCTCGAGTTGACTCTGGACGACGACGACCTGGGCCTTGTCCAGGATCAGCATGTAATTCTTCTCCTGCGCGACCTCGACGGAGGCTTGCAGCATCGCCTGATAGATCTTGCCTTCGGCCTCCGCGAAGGCGCGATCGAGATTGCGTGTGCGGTTCTGCAACTTGGTCTGCGCGTCGGACATCCGCTTCTGGAGATCACGCACGCGTTGATCGAATTGCTCGGCCGTGATCGTCGCGCGTTGACGCTGCAACTCCGTCTGCGCGGTCTTGAATTCGGTTTCCTGGCGCTGAACGTCAGCGCGCAGCGTCGTGTTCTGCCGCTCCGCCTGCTGACGCAAGCCCTGCGCGGCCAGCGATTGCGTCATCACCAGGCGGCCATCGAGAATCACCATGGGGGCGCCAGTCGGCGGCAATTCGGTCGGCAGAGATGGCGCCGCTGGCGTATCCGCTGCCTGCGGCGCCGGGGCGGCAGGCGCCGGCGGCTGCGCGGGCTGGCGTTGCTGCTGCCGCTGCGGCTGCTGTTGCGCATGGCTTGGAGCGATGCTCAAAGTCAGCATCGACACGGCAAGAATCAGTCGCACCATGATCATCGATCTCATCTTGAAAGAAGGAAGCCGCTCAGAACCGGGAACCGAAGCTGAAGCGGAAGATCTCCCGCTTGTCGAACTCCTCTTTCACCACCGGAAAGGCGAAACTAAGGCGCAGCGGGCCGAACGGAGAACGCCAGCTGAAACCCACGCCGAGCGAAGCCCGCAGCGACCCGGTATCGAGCACGCCCGCTCCCTTGGCATCCGTATTCCGTAGCGTGCCGAAATCGCTGAACACGAATCCACGAATGCCGATCTCCTTGGGCAAGCCGGTCGGGAACGACATGCTGACGGTACCGACCGCGTATTCGTTGCCGCCCAGGGAATCGCCGGAGACCCTGTCGCGCGGCCCAAGACCGGCCGACCGGAAGCCGCGAAAATTCTCGCCGCCGACGAAGAAGCGTTGATTGATTCGCACGGGTTCATTGAAGTTGAAGATGTAGCCCGCCTCGCCGGAGAGGCTCGCGACCCAATCCTCGGAGAAGGGATAATAATAACCGGCCGCGAGGCGATTGCGGAGCCACTTGCTGTCGCCGCCGAGGCCCGCGATATCCTGTGAAAGCCGCACGAAATACCCGTCCGTCGGGTCGAAACGGTCGTCGCGGCGATCGTAGAGAAGGTCATGTCCAGGGCCGGAGGTGATGAACCTCCCTTGCTGCTCGCGAACGAAGCGCGACGCTTCGCTGCCGACATTCTGGATCTCGTCGCTGCGCAGCGTATAGCGAACCGTATGACGCAGGAATTCGCTGAGCTGATAGCGCGCGCGCACCGAGCCGCCGATGCTGTCGACGTCGTAGCGCGCCTCGCGCTGGAAGTCGCGGCGGAGCCGGAACAGATCGAATCCGGCCGCGATGTCGGTGTCGAGGAAGTAAGGCTCCTCGAAGCTCAGATCGGCCTCTTGGCGTTTGGCCGAGAGCAGGAATCCGATCGTCAGATCCTGGCCGCGGCCGAGCAGGTTGCGTTCACGAATTCGGATATCGGCCAGCGGGCCGTCGGAACTGGAGAACCCGACGCCGAAGCTCACCTCACCGGTCGAGCGCTCCTGCACTTCGACATTCACCACCGTTCGATCCGGCGTTTCGCCCGGCACATTGGTGACGTCGACCTTGTCGAAGAAGCCGAGATTGCGGATGCGCTGCCGTGAACGGCGCATCTTCGCGGTGTTGAATGCATCGCCTTCGGCCAGCTTGACCTCGCGCCGGATCACGCGATCGAGCGTGCGAACGTTGCCGACGATGTTGATGCGATCGACGTAGACGCGCGGACCCTCTTGGATCTCGTAGGTCACCGCGATCGTGCGTTGATCCTTGTCGCGCACGATGCGTGGACGCACATCGACGAAGGCGTAGCCCAAGCTTCCGAGATGATCGGTCAGGCGTTGGATCGAATCGTCGACCTTGTCGGCGTCGTACCAGTCACCCGCAGATGTGCTCAATACGCCCTTGAGGGTTTCGGGCTTCAGATCGCGTAGCCGCGAGACCAGATCCACGGCGCCGAACCGGTAGCGCTCGCCCTCGTCCACCGTGAAGGTCACGTAGAAGGACTCGCGGTCGGGTGTCAGCTCGGCGACGCCCGACACCACGCGAAAATCGGCATAGCCCTGCGCGAGATAGAATTTGCGTAACAGCTCGCGGTCGAACGAGACGCGATCCGGGTCATAGGTGTCGGCACTCGACAGGAACCGATACCAGCGGCTCTCCTTGGTATTGATGACGTCGCGCAGGCTGCCTTCGGAGAAGCGCTGATTGCCGACGAAGGCGATCTTGTTCACGGCCGTGATGTCACCTTCGGCGATCTCGAAGACGAGATCGACCCGGTTTTGCGGCAACTGAATCGCCTTCGGCTCGACGCTGGCGGCGAACCGTCCGGAGCGGCGATACAGATCCAGGATGCGCTTGACGTCGTTCTGCACCTTGGTCCGGGTGTAGACCTGCCGCGAGCGAAGCTGCACTTCCTGGTTCAGGATCTCGTCCTTTACCCGCCGATTCCCTTCGAACTGGATGCGGTTGATGATCGGATTTTCGACCACCTGGGCGACCAGAACCGCCCCCTCGCGCTTGAGCTGCACATCCGCGAAAAGGCCCGTCGCAAACAGTGCCTTCAGCGCGCGATCAAGGCCCTCGGCGTCCAGCGTGTCGCCCGGTTTGACCAGCAGATAGGAGCGCACCGTTTCCGGATCGATGCGCTGTGTCCCCTCGACGCGGATGTCGGAGATCGTCTGGGCGCGCCCATCGAGCGGCGCCACGCCGATGAGGACGGCAAGCGCCACGGCTGCGATCAGGTCGCGCAACGAAAACTTGGAAGGCACAGAGCGAACCCTTCTTGGACGACCGCGCGAGCTACGGATTGCGGGCCTAGCTGACCAGACTTACCAGATACTGCACAACACGAAGACGCACTAGGTCCTGCCACGTGGCGAACACCATCAGGCTGAGTACCAGAACAAGGCCGAAGCGAAAACCGTATTCCTGCGCCTGCGGTCCAAGAGGGCGACCACGCAGCGCTTCGATCGCGTAGAAAACCAGATGCCCGCCATCGAGCATCGGGATGGGAAACAGATTGATCAGCCCCAGGCTGATCGACAGCGTCGCCGCCAGCGCCACCAAAGCCGCCCAGCTGACCTGTGCCGCCTCACCCGAGATCTTGGCGATGCCAAGGGGGCCGCTGAGCTCATCGGCCGTTCGGCGGCCGGTGATCATCTGACCGACGGCGGTCAGACTGCCCACCGTTTGGACCCAGGTTTCTTCAATCGCGCGGCCGATGGCGGTGACCGGTGATCGGATCGCCTCGATATCGCGCTGCCCGCTTGAGCGGATGCCGAGGCGTGCAAGACGCATCTTGTTCCCGAACCGGTCGGTCTCCTCGACGATGACCGGGGCCAATGGCGCCGTGATTGTCTTGCCATCGCGCACATACGCGACCACGAGCGGCTGATCGAGATTGATCAGCACGACCCGCTGAATCTCCTCGAAGCGGTCGATCGCCTGCCCGTTGATCGAGACGATGCGGTCGCCAGCCTTCATGCCGGCTTTGTCGGCAGGCATGCCTTCGATCGTCGAGCCGACGACGGGCGGTGTGAACGGCCGGCCATAACTCATGAAAAGGACAGCAAAAATCAGAATCGCGAAAAGGAAATTGGCGATCGGTCCGGCCGCAACGATCGCCGCCCGCCAGACCAGGGGCTTGTGATGGAAGGATACCGCGCGCTCCTCCGCCGTCATGGCCTGCCCGGCCTCGCGATCGGGCGAACTCGCCGCATCGGAGTCGCCGAACATCTTCACGTAGCCGCCGAGCGGCAGCCAGCCGATCTTCCACCGCGTTCCAGCCCGGTCCGTCCAGCCCGTCAGCTCGCGGCCGAAGCCGATCGAGAAGGTTTCCACGCGCACGCCTGCGCGCCTGGCGACCCAGTAATGGCCGAGCTCGTGAACAAAGACGAGCACGGTCAGCACCAGCAGAAACGGCGCCGCGTAGGACGAAAACTGACTGAGATATTCCATGGTCGTGAGCTTTCTCTCTTCTCTACGGCGGATCAGGCGCTGGGCGCCGAACTCGGCGACGTCATGGTCACACGATAGCTGGTCGCCCGGCGTGCGATGAGTTTCTCCGCGTGGCGTCGCCCCGCGCCGTCGATCGCCTCGACATCGGCGAGCGTCTGCGGCGGCGCGAAGTCGAGGCCGTCAAGTGTTGCCTCGACCGTTGCGACAATGTCGAGAAAACCAATCCGCCCAGCGAGAAAGGCCGCAACGGCGATTTCATTGGCGGCATTCAACAGGGTCGGCACGGCACCACCTTGGAGCAAGGCACGCCGGGCCAAGCAGATGGAACGAAATCTTTGAGTATCAACGGGTTCAAAGGTGAGCCTGAGGTCGCTCGTGAAATTCAGCCGCGGCGTATCGAGCGCGATGCGATCCGGCCACGCAAGGGCCACGGCGATCGGCGTGCGCATGTCAGCGGTGCCGAGCTGGGCCAGCACCGATCCATCGACATAGACCACCATCGAATGGATCACAGATTGGGGATGAACCACGACGTCTATCTGCTCCGCCTTCACCGGGAAAAGATGAAACGCCTCAATCATCTCGAGGCCCTTGTTCATCAGGCTTGCCGAGTCGACGGAGATCTTGGCGCCCATCGACCAATTGGGATGCGCGACGGCCTGCGCCGGCGTCATTGACGCCATCTCGGCGAGGCTTCGAGTCCGGAACGGTCCGCCCGAGGCCGTCAACACCAGCTTTTCGACCCTGTCGGCCTGTGCCGGATCAAAGACCTGGAAGATCGCGGAGTGCTCGGAATCAACGGGGATCAAGAGCGCCCCGTGGCGGGTGCAGGCAGCGGTGACGAGATGGCCGGCGCAGACCAGCGTCTCCTTGTTCGCGAGCGCCACCACACGCCCCTGCTCGATCGCCGCCAGGGTGGGGGCTAGGCCGGCCGCACCGACCACCGCCGCCATCAGCATGTCGGCGGGCCGGCGCGCGGCATCCACCACCGCTTCGGGTCCAGCCGCCGCCTCGATACCCGAGCCGGCGAGCGCCGCCTTGAGCCGGCCATAGCCGCCGGGATCGGCGATGACCGCCAGCTTGGCCCCGCATCTCCTGGCGGCGTGCGCGAGTTTCTCCGCGTCGCGCCCCGCCACGAGCGCCTCGACGGCGAAGCGCGATCCCGACCGGGCGATCACGTCCAGAGTCTGCGTGCCCACGGAACCGGTCGCGCCGAGGATCGTGACGCGCTTTGGAGCGGTCGTCAGCGCCATGTCAGCACGCTCCCCGCCGTCGCCCATTGAAACAGCGCCAAGGCAGCGGCGGCGGCGATCAGGCCGTCGACACGATCGAATAGCCCGCCATGGCCGGGAATGAGGTTGCTCGAATCCTTGACCGCGAAATGGCGCTTCACCCAGGATTCCAGCAGATCGCCGACCTGCCCGATGACAGCCAGCGCCGCGCCGGCGATCGCCAGGACCTCCATCGCGGGCGCCGTTGGATCGAGCCGCGCGAAACCGGCGCCGAAGATGCCGCTGGCGACCATCGCGCCAACCAGGCCGGCCCAGGTCTTTTTCGGAGAAATGCGCGGCGCGAGCTTGGGGCCGCCGATCAGCCGCCCGGCGAAATACGCGCCGATATCGGTCAGCGCGATGCTCGTCAGCAGCCAGAAGATCATCCGTTCGCCCGAAGCGTCGTGACCGCGCAACCAGATCAGCGCGGCCACGGGAACGCCGATATAGATCGTGCCGGCCGCCACCCAGATCGGATTGGTCCGTAGACCGCGGCGAGCGCTGGCGAAGACAATCGGCGCCGCAAACACGGCAGTCGCAAGCGCAAGCGCAAGCCGATCGAAGAATGCCAACAGCACGACAACGAGCAGGATTGAGGCGACGATCAGCCCCGTCCGACCGAACCGCCCTTCGCCACAGAGCCTGGTCCATTCCCAAGCAAGGATGACCGAGGCCGCGGCGACGAACAGCGCGAAGACCCGGTCGCCCGATGCGACAGCGGCAATCGCGATCGCCGCCATCAGCAGCCCGAATATGACTCGCGTGCGCAGACCCTGCGCCCATCCGCCGTCTATGCCGGAGGTGGACATTGCCTCAGCGACCGGCGGCTCCGTAGCGCCGCTCACGACGTTGGAACTCACCGACAGCCTCGGCGAAATCGCGTTTGCCGAAATCGGGCCAGAGCGTGTCCACGAATACGAACTCGGTATAGGCGGTTTGCCAGAGGAGAAAATTGCTGATGCGTTTCTCGCCGGAGGTCCGGATCAGCAGATCGGGATCCGGAATCCCGGCTGTCCAGAGCGCGCTGCTGAATTGTGCCTCGTCGATCTTCTGTGGATCGAGCCGCCCCGCACGCACGTCCTCGGCCAGCCGACGCGCCGCGGCGACGATGTCCGCGCGTCCGCCGTAGCTGAGCGCGATGGTGAGATCGAGACGGATATTCGCGCGTGTCGTGTGTTCGGCATTGGTGATCAGGGCAAGAATGTCCGGGGCGAAGCGTTCGCGCTCGCCGATCACATGGATCCTCACGCCGTTGCGATGGAGTTCCGCAAGTTCGGCGCGCAAATAGTGGCGCAACAGGCCCATGAGATCGGTGACTTCATCGGCTGGCCGCTTCCAGTTCTCGGACGAAAAGCCAAACAGCGTCAGATAGCGGACGCCGTTCTCGATCGCCGCCTCGATCGTGGTGCGAACCGACTCGGCGCCCCGACGATGCCCCGCCACGCGCGGCAAACCGCGCGCCTTGGCCCATCGGCCGTTGCCATCCATGATCACCGCAACATGCACCGGCACGGCGGAAGGCCCGGTATGGCGTGGCGCGGGATCGCGCGAGTCAGACATGCGCGACATCTTTCTCCTTGGTCGCCAGCATCTCATCGATCTTCTTGATGAAGTCGTCGGTCGCCTTCTGAACTTCGGCGCTGCGCTTGCGGTGATCGTCCTCGTTGATCTTGCCGTCCTTCTCGAGTTGCTTGAGCGCTTCCATGCCGTCGCGGCGCACATTGCGAACGGCGACACGTGCCTGTTCGGCATATTTATGCCCGACCTTGATCAGCTCCTTGCGGCGATCCTCGGTGAGGGCCGGGATCGGCACGCGCACGAGCTGCCCATCGATCATCGGGTTCAGCCCGAGATTGGCTTCCCGGATCGCCTTCTCGACGGCTTTGACCAGGCCCTTGTCCCAGACCTGAACCGACAGCATGCGCGGCTCGGGGACGCTCACGGTGCCGCACTGGTTGAGTGGCATATGGCTGCCGTACGCATCGACCTGGATCGGCTCCAGCATGTTGACCGATGCGCGACCGGTCCGAAGTCCCGAGAATTCCTTCTTCAGGGCCTCGATACCGCCGGTCATCCGGCGCTTCAGTTCTTCCATATTTGCGTTCGCCGACATGATCTCGTCCTTCGGTTCTCGTCACGGACCGGCCGGCGGGCGAATCCCAACCGACCTTACACCGGCGCCGCCGACGGCACGCGTGACTCTCAGGTCGCGATGCGATCCGCCACGATCGTGCAGCGCCCACGGCCCTGCATGACCTCGGCGAATCCGCCGGGTGTTTGGATGGAGAATACCAGAATCGGGATGCGATTCTCGCGCGCCAAGCTGATCGCCGAGGCATCCATGACACCGAGATCGCGTGACAGGACTTCCAGATAGTCCAGCCGCTCGTACCGGGTCGCCTTGGGGTCTTTCTGGGGGTCGGCGCTATAGATCCCGTCGACCTTGGTGCCCTTCAGCAAGGCGTCGCACCCCATCTCCGACGCGCGCAGCGCAGCGGCGGTATCGGTCGTGAAGAAGGGATTACCCGTTCCCGCCGCGAAGACGACGACGCGCCCCTTCTCGAGGTGACGGATCGCGCGACGGCGGATGTACGGCTCGCAAACGGTCGACATCGGGATCGCGGAGAGCACGCGCGTATGAACGCCGTGCTGCTCGAGGGCATTCTGCATCGCCAGCGCGTTGATCACCGTCGCCAGCATTCCCATGTAGTCCGCCGACGCGCGCTCCATCCCCTTCGCGGCGCCGGAAACGCCGCGAAAGATGTTGCCCCCGCCAATCACGACCGCGACTTCCACACCCATCGCCCGCACGGCCTGGATCTCGCTGGCGACGCGGCTCACCGTATCCGCGTCCAGACCATACTCGCTCGGACCCAGCAGCGCTTCGCCCGACAGTTTCAGCAGCACGCGCTTGTAGCGCGGACGCGCTGGCGAATTTGGCGGGAGAGCGGTTGTCATGGCGCGACGAATGATCAGTCGCGCTTGAGCTGCGCGGCGACTTCGGCGGCGAAATCTTCCTGCTTCTTCTCGACGCCCTCGCCGAGTGCGAAGCGCCGGAAGCCGGCCAGCTTGACGTCGACGCCGAGTTCCTTCGCCATCTTGGCCACCACGTCCTTGACCCGACTCTCGCCATCGACGACGTAGACCTGCTCGAGCAGCACAGTCTCCTCGTAGTATTTCCGCAGCCGCCCCTCGACCATCTTCTCGATCACCTGGGGCGGCTTGCCCGACGCCGAAGCCTGCTCGACGAGGATGGCGCGCTCTCGCACCAATGCCGCGGGATCGACGCTGCTGACGTCGAGGGCCGACGGGTTCGCTGCGGCGACGTGCATGGCGATCTGCTTGCCCAGCCCCCCCAGCTTGCCGGCATCTCCGCTGGACTCAAGCGCGACGAGTACGCCGATCTTGCCCAGGCCCGGCGCGATCGCATTGTGGACGTAGCTGACGACGACGCCTTTGGGAACCGAGAGGCCGGTCGCGCGGCGCATGCTCATGTTCTCGCCGATCGTTGCGACCAGCGCCGTCAGTTTCTCGGCGACGGTGCCGCCGCCCGGGAAACTCGCCGTCGCCGTGCGCTCGAGATCTCCGGCCTGCGCCAGTGCGGCCTCGGCCGCCGCCTTTGCGAAGGCCTGGAACTGCTCATTGCGCGCCACGAAATCGGTCTCGGCATTGACCTCGATGATCGCGCCGCGGGAGCCCGACGCAGCAACGGCCACCAAGCCTTCCGCCGCAATGCGCCCTGCCTTCTTGGCGGCCGCCGCCAACCCCTTCTTGCGCAGCCAATCGACCGCCGCCTCGAGGTCGCCAGCGGTCTCCATCAGCGCCTTTTTGCAATCCAACATGCCGGCGCCGGTCTTCTCGCGAAGATCCTTCACCAGGCCCGCGGTGATCTCGGCCATCGTGGTCGATCCTTCTCTTCGTATGCTCGTTTCGTTGCCGTACGACACTCACCGCACGGCCCATCCCGCCAGTCGAGCGCGCCCGGACCATAGCGAAGCGGCGGCGATTGGACCGCCCCCCGCCAGGCCGGGCACCGCGCCGAACTCAATTGGCGGCTGGCGCCCTCCGTTTCGGCCGCGGCGCCACACGCTTCATGGCTGGCGTCTTGGCCACTGGCTTCGCGCCCGCGCCATCGGCAGCCACTTCGCCCTCACCGCCAGCCGGTGACGCAGCAGCACCCTCGAGCGCGGCGCCAGCATCATCGGCCGGTCCGCCCGCAAAGACGACCGGCGCATTGTCCTGCTCGCCGACATCGATGCCCGACGCCACCATCTCCGCCTGCAAGCCGTCGAGAACCGCCCCAGCCGCAAGGTCGCAATACATCTGGATCGCGCGCAGCGCGTCATCGTTGCCCGGGATCGGGAACTTGATGCCGCGCGGGTCCGAATTCGAATCCACCACCGCGACGACCGGCACGTTCAAACGGCCGGCCTCTTCGACCGCGATCGACTCCTTGTTGGTGTCGATGATGAACAGCATGTCAGGCAAGCCGCCCATTTCCTTGATGCCGCCGAGAGCGCGCTCGAGCTTGTCGCGTTCGCGCGTCAGGTTCAGCAATTCCTTCTTGGTCAGCCCCTTCACCTGGCCGCCGAGCTGTTCGTCCAATTCACGCAGCCGCCGAATCGAATTCGAGATCGTCTTCCAGTTGGTGAGCATGCCGCCCAGCCAACGGTGATTGACGAAGTACTGGCCGCAACGCTGCGCGGCGGCCGCGATGGGCTCCTGGGCCTGGCGCTTCGTTCCGACGAACAGCACGCGTCCGCCCTGCGACGTCACTTCGCGCACAGCCTCGAGCGCCTGCTGGAGCAGCGGCACGGTCTGCTGCAGGTCGATGATGTGGACCTTGTTCCGAATCCCGAAGATGTAGGGCTGCATCTTCGGGTTCCAGCGTCGAGTCTGGTGACCGAAATGAACCCCGGCTTCGAGGAGTTGGCGCATTGTGAATTCAGGCATCGCCATGCGGCGGATCCTTTCTCCGGTTATATCGCCGCGAACGAAGCACCCGTTTGCTCGAAGGAGCTGGGCACCGGAACCGAGTTCGACCGACTTTGCGGTAGAACCCATGACGTCCGCAGGAGAGTTGCAAACCAGGCGGGACCACCCCGCCTCAGGTCGCGCGGGTTCTACAAGCTCCCCCCTGGCGGCGCAAGCGTAAACCCGGTCGCCCCGGGTCGCGTTCTGAGTGTGGTTTCAGGCGCTTATCCCCAGGATTCTCGATCGCGGGCGGTAGCCGCGATATTGCCGAATCGCGAAGAAACGGCGACGTTCCCCTGGCAATGCTATCCCGACGCCTGTTGCTGGCCGCGCCTGCCGCGAGCTTCACTGCCCATGCCGGCGTGGCCGTGCCCATGGGCCTTCACATCGTCGCCATCCGTTCGACCAACAGCTTGATCTTCATGGGTGATGGCGCCCCGATCATGAGTTTTCGTGCCGCTTTCGGGCGCCAATCCGGCGCCAAGCGCGTGCGCGACGACGAGCGTACGCCGGTCGGTGAGTATGTCGTTCGTCCTGCGCGCGCTTCGCCGCGGTGGCGCTGGTTCCATCCGATCGACTATCCCAACGCCAGGGATGTATCGGAAGGCCGCTCTCTGGGGCTGCCGAAATCCGCGCTGGGCGATGAGATCGGCATTCACGGTTACGGCAACTGGCCACCGATCGATCTGGCCGCCGCGCATGGCGTCGCCTGGAACTGGACTTCCGGCTGCATCGCCGTGAACCACGAAGAGATCGAGATCATCCGTACGCTCATCCAGCGGCCGACACCAATCAGGATCGAGGCCTGAGGCGGGTCACGCTTCGTATTCGACGTTGCCGCACACACCGATCTGTTGCCCCGTGACGAAGCGCGCGGCCGGCGACGCGAGAAACACCGCCATCGCGGCGATGTCCGTAGGCTCCACCAGCGTGCGCAGCGAGATGAAGCGCACGAGTTCACTCTCGTATTCGGCAGGGGTCACGCCAAGCGCGGCGGCCTTTGCGCCGATCACTTTCTGCAGGCGTTCGCCGCGCATGCCGCCGGGCAGGATCGCATTGACGCGGATTCCCGATGGCCCGAGTTCGCGCGCGAGATTGCTGGTGAGCGATAACACCGCCGCTTTCGACACCAAATAGGGCAGGCGCAACGGCAACCCTGTTCGCGCGCTGGTCGACGAGATGTTGATGATCGCGCCGCCGCCGGCTTGCTTCATCAGCGGGATCGCGCGCCGGCAACAATAGAAGTGGCTGCCGACATTCACGCGCAGCGTATGTTCCCAATCATCGGCCGTGACGTCCTCTGCCTTCGCCGTCGGCCCCGCGATGCCGACATTGTTGACGAGGACGTCGAGGCCGCCGAACCGCGCGACCAGCCAGACGAAGAGCCGATCGACGGCCGCATCGTCGCCGACATCGCAGACCTGCCCCAGGATCGCCGGCGTCGCCGCCGACATCGTGGTCACCGCCTGCGCGTCGATGTCGCAGACCGCCACGCGCGCACCAGCGCCGAGAAACTGCCGCGCGATCTCGGCGCCCGCGCCAGCCGCCGCGCCCGTCACCATCACGCGCGCGCCCTCCAATTCCCGCATCGTCATCTCATCGCCCCGCCGCGAGTTGGCGCTCCAGCTGTCGGCTGTAGAGCGACATGCCGAAGCAACAGAAGAAGAACATGAACGCGGCGAAGGCATAGCCTTCGCGCGCCAGGCCCAGCCACGCCTGATCCTTCAGCGACTGATTCACCACGCCGAGAAGATCGAAGAGCCCGACGATGGTGACCAGAGTCGTGTCCTTGAACAGATCGATCACGGTGTTGACGATCGCGGGGATCACCAGGCGAAGCGCCTGCGGCAGGACGATCAACGCCTGCACCTGCCAGAAGCGCAAGCCCATCGCATAGGCGGCTTCCGCCTGTCCGCGCGGCACGCCCTGCAACCCGCCGCGCACGACTTCCGCCATGTAGGCCGACGTGAAGAGCGTGAGCACGACCATCGCGCGGATCAGACTGTCGACGGTCATGCCGCCGGGCAGAAACAGCGGCAGCATCACCATGCCCATGAACAGGACGGTCAACAGCGGCACGCCGCGCCACAATTCGATGAAAGCGATCGAGAGCGCGCGCACGATCGGTAGCTCCGACCGTCGTCCAAGCGCGAGGGCTATGCCGAACGGCAACGACCCGGCAACGGCGACGAACGACAGGATGACATTGACCATCAACCCGCCCCAGTTGTTGGTGTCGACGCGCGGCAGGCCGAACCAGCCGCCGATCAGGAGGATCGCGGCGATGATGGGAAACACGCCGACGAGCAATCCCGCCCAGATCGCCTGGCGCGGACCGGCGCTGCGCATCGCGGGCATTGCGAAAGCCACCAGGAGAAACGCGGCGACATCGACGCGCCAGCGCTCCGGGGCCGGATATCTTCCATAGAAGAACGACGCGAAGCGCGACTTGATCATCGCCCAACACGCGCCGCTGGGATCGCAGACCGTACGGTTCACACCCTCGAGCGTCGCGTTGGTGACGGCCCAGCGGAACAGCGGCGGGATCACGAGCGCGAACAGCCCGATCATCAGCAAGGTCAGGATCGTGTTCAGGACGGAGTTGAAGAGATTGCGCCGCGCCCATGTCACGGGATCCAACCGCACGGGCTTCATCGTTCCACCAGAGCGACGCGTCGGTTGTACCAGTTCATGATTGCCGAGACGGCGAGGTTGATGGCGAGGAAGATCACCATCACCAGGAACATGACTTCGATTGCCCGTCCCGATTGATTGAGCACCGTGCCCGCGAAGATCGATACGATCTCGGGATAGGCGATCGCCGCGCCGAGCGAGCTCGACTTGATCAGATTCAGGAACTGGCTCGTCAGGGGCGGCACCATGATGCGCACCGCCTGCGGCAAGATCACCAGGACCATCGTCTGCCCAGGCGTGAGCGCGAGCGCCTGTGCGGCCTCACGCTGGCCGCGCACCACGCCTTCGATCGAGCCGCGCACGATCTCCGCGATGAAGGCGGCGGCGTAGATCGACAGGCCCAGGCAAAGCGCAACGAGTTCGGGCGGCACGACGATGCCGCCCCGAAAATTGAAACCCTGCAAGCGCGGGAAATCGATGCCGATGATCGATTGCTGGATCGCGATTCCCGCCAGGATCACGGGCACGAATGCGAACATGCCGATGCGGCGCTCACCAAACCCGACGCGCCAGAGGAAGGGGACGAGGACCAGCGTCACCACCAGCGCCAGGACCGCGAGCCAGCCATCCGCAGTGAGAACCAGCGACGGCAGGAACAGGCCGCGGATGTTGAGGAGCAGTCCCGCGCCCAGCTCGATGCTCTGGCGCGGCCCAGGCAAGGTCTGGAGCACGGCGACGTACCAGAACACGATCTGCAGGAGCTGCGGCGTGTTGCGCACCAGTTCGATGATGCTCAATGCCGTGTTGCGGACGAGCCAGTTGCCGGACAGGCGCATGATCCCGAGCGCGAGGCCGAGCGTCGTCGCCAGCACGATCGACAGCACGGAAACCAGCAGCGTGTTCAGCAGCGACAGCATCAGCGCGCGGCCGTAGGTGTCAGTGACCTTCCACTCCAGCAGCCGGAAGGGCATGTCGAACCCGGCCGTCTGCCACAGAAAGCCGAGGCCGAATGTGATGCTGCGCCGCGCGAGATTATCGGCGGCGTTCGACCAGAAGAATCCGATGACGCCCGCGACCGCGGCGAGCAGAAGGAGCTGGACGAAGCGGTCGCGGGCGGAGGCGTGGGTGATGAACCGACGCATCCGCCCGCTCGTGCTCAGGTCAGACGAGGGTCGCTCGACTCACCGGAACGGCAGCGCGTATTGCAGGCCGCCATTGCTCCAGAGATTGTTCTGCGCGCGCGGCAGATCGAGCGCCTTGGGGCCAAAGAAGCGATCGTAGATCTCGCCGTAATTGCCGACCGCCTTGATGGCGCGATAGGCCCATTCGTTGTCGAGACCGAGCGCCTTGCCGTAATCACCCTCGAGGCCGAGCAGGCGCCGCACGAACGGATCCTGCGACGACTTCATCTGATCGACATTGGCCTGGGTGATGCCGAATTCCTCGGCGGTCAGCAACGCCATGTGCATCCACTTCAGGATGTCCACCCAACGATCATCGCCATCGCGTGAATGGATCCCCAGCGGCTCCTTCGAGATGACCTCCGGCAGCACCATCCAGTCGTTCGGCACCTTCATGGTCGAGCGCGCCGCAGCCAGGCTGCCGGTATCGTCGGTGTAGCCGTCGCAGCGCCCCGCTTCGGCCGCGGCGAAGGCTTCCTCGGTGCGATCGAACAGCAGCGAGCCGATCTTCGTCCCCTTCGAGCGCGCGTAGTCAGCGATGTTGAGTTCCAGCGTCGCGCCGGTGACCATGCAGATGGTGGCGCCATCGAGCTTGGCGGCGGTCGTCACACCGAGGCTCTTGCGCACCATGAAGCCCTGGCCGGCATAGAAATTTATCGCGACCTCGGAGAGACCGAGCTGCGTGTCACGCGCGAAAGTGAGCGTCGAATTGCGCACGAGCAGATCGATCTCGCCCGATTGCAGCACGGTGAAACGCACCTTCGCCGTCAGGCCGATGTACTTCACCTTCTCGGAATCACCGAGCACGGCCGCAGCTGCCGCCCGGCAATAATCGACGTCGAAGCCCAGCCATTTTCCGGCGTTGTTCTGGTAGGCGAACCCGGGAATGCCCGTGTCCGTGCCGCAGATCAGCTGGCCGCGTTGCTTGATGGCATTCACCGTCGGCCCCGGCGGCGCGATGTTCTGCGCCAGGGCGGCGCTCGAGCCGAGCGCAATCGCCAGCGTAAGACCCAGAATCCTGTGCTGCATGAAACTCCCCCATCCCAATGTTGCTGCGAGACACTGGCCCGTCCCGCGAGGCTCGAAGCTCCAATCGCCCGCCCGTTGGGCTCAGCAATGGAGAGCTTCGATGGCCATGATGCCGCCAACCCTGGCGGGCTGGTCAACTACGAAAATGCCGCAGCGCGTCAAATCTCCTGAACTTCCGTGACGCCGGAGAGCCCGGCGACGCGCGCGCGCGTGCCAGGCGAGATCATGTACGCACCGGGCAGCTGGATCTCGGCGCTGTCCTCGGCGCCGAGCACGAGGTCGAGCACGATCCGGCCCCGCCCGCGCTTCTCGCCGCCGATGATGTCGCGCAATCCCGGCAAGGCGGCAGGATCATTGACCGCGATGCGCAAGCCGGCAGCGGAGTTGGCCGCGGCGACATCCAGCAGCTGGATCGACTGCGCGAGCAGCTTGACCGCATTGTCTTCCAGCCGGGCGTCGGCGGAGATGAGCAACGGCTTGCCGGAGCCGAGCAGATCGCGCGCCACCGCGAGCGTCTCGGAGAAGATCGTGACCTCGAACACGCCGCTCGCATCGGAGCATTGCGCGAAGGCGAAGCGGTTGCCCTTGGCGGACATCCGCTCCTGCTTGCCGATCACCGAGCCCGCCAGCTTGACGCGCCCGGCGCCGCCGATGCGCAGACGCTGCGGCAGGTCGACCGCGCGAACGACGCCGAGGCGCTTCAGCGCGACGGCATAGGAATCGAGCGGATGTGCCGAAAGATAGAAGCCGATCGAATCGAATTCGCTCTGCAGGCGTTGCGCGAGCGGCCAATCGGAAACGCTGGCCGTCTTGAGCTTCGGACGTTCGGCGATCCCGCCGAAGAGATTGGATTGGCTCGAACTGCGCGCCTCCGCTTCGGCGTTCGCCTCTGCGAGCACGAGTTCGATGGCGGCGAACACGCGCGCGCGATTGGGCTCCAGCGAGTCGAAGGCGCCCGCCCTGACGAGCTGCTCCAGCAGCCGCTTGTTGACCTGTTTGGGATCGACGCGGCGGGCGAAGTCGCCGATGTCGCGGAACGGCCCATTGGCCTCGCGGTCCGCGACCAGCGCTTCCATCGCCGCCTGGCCGACGCCCTTCACGGCCGCGAGCGCGTAACGCACCGCGCCCTTGGTGTCGCCAGGCTTGAACTCGACCGAGAACGCGGCCTCGGAGCGGTTGATGTCCGGCGGCAGCAACTCGATGCCGAGACGATCGATCTCCTGCCGGAACACCGCGAGCTTGTCGGTGTTCGCGAGATCGAAGCTCATCGACGCCGCCATGAACTCCACGGGATAGTTCGCCTTCAACCAGGCCGTCTGGTAGCTGATCAAGCCGTAGGCCGCGGCATGGCTCTTGTTGAAGGCGTAGCCTGCGAATTTGTCGACGAGGTCGAAGATGTGGCTCGCCTTCGCCTCCTCGACGCCGCGCTGCACCGCACCTTCGACGAAGGACTTGCGCAAGGCCTCCATCTGCGACTTGTCCTTCTTGCCCATCGCGCGACGCAGCAGATCGGCCTGACCGAGCGAGTAGCCGCACATCACCTGCGCGATCTGCATCACCTGCTCCTGATAGACCATCACGCCGAACGTCTCCTTGAGGATCGGTTCGAGCGAGACGTGCAGATAATCCGGCTTCTCCATGCCGTGCTTGCAGGCGTTGTATTTCGGGATGTTCTCCATCGGGCCGGGACGATAGAGCGCGACCAGCGCGATGAGATCCTCGAGACGGTCCGGACGCATGCCGCGTACGGCATCGCGCATGCCGGCACTTTCCAGCTGGAACACGCCGACCGTCTCGCCCTTGGTCAGCATCGCATAGGTCTTGGCGTCGTCGAGCGCGATCGCCAGCGGATCGACGCGCTCGCCGCGGCCGCGCTGGATCAGATCGACCGCGCGCTGCAGCACGGTCAGGGTCTTCAGTCCGAGAAAGTCGAATTTGACCAGCCCCGCCTGCTCGACCCATTTCATGTTGAATTGCGTCGCCGGCAACTTCGAGCGCGGATCGCGATAGAGCGGCACCATCTCGACCAACGGCTTGTCGCCGATCACCACGCCGGCGGCATGGGTCGACGCGTGGCGATAGAGGCCCTCCAGCTTCAGCGCGATGTCCATCAGCCGCGCGACAGCGGAGTCCTCCTGCATCATCTGCCGCAACACCACCTCGCCATCGATGGCCTGTTGCAGGGTCACAGGATTGGCCGGGTTGTGCGGAATCAGCTTCGAGATGCGATCGACCTGGCCATAGGGCATGCCGAGCACGCGCCCGACATCGCGCACCACAGCACGCGCCTGCAACTTGCCGAAGGTGATGATCTGCGCAACGCGATCCTCGCCATACTCGCGCTGCACGTAGCGGATGACCTCGTCGCGGCGTTCCTGGCAGAAATCGATGTCGAAGTCGGGCATCGACACGCGCTCTGGATTCAGGAACCGCTCGAACAGCAGGCCGAAGCGCAGCGGATCGAGATCGGTGATCGTCAACGCCCAAGCGACGAGCGAGCCGGCGCCCGAGCCGCGACCCGGGCCGACGGGAATCCCCTGGCCCTTCGCCCATTGAATGAAGTCGGCGACGATCAGGAAGTAGCCGTCGAACCCCATCTTCACGATCATGTCGAGTTCGTAGGTGAGCCGATCGCGATACGGCCGTGCGACATCCTTGCGCGCCGCGTCGTCGAGTACCTCGGTCCAGACCGAGCGCTTCAGGCGCTTCTCGAGCCCCTGCATCGCGAGTTCGCGAAACGTCGCCTCGACGCCCTTGGCACGCGCCTTCGGCGGCGTCGGCAGCATCGGCTTCTTGACCGGCTCGAGCATGAAGCCGCAACGCTGCGCAACGATCAGCGTATTGTCGCAGGCCTCGGGCAGATCGCTGAACATCGCCCGCATCTCGGCCGCGGTCTTGAAGCGATGCTCGGCTGTGAGCTTGCGCCGTTCGTCCTGGGCGACATAGGCGCCCTCGGCGATGCACAGCAATGCGTCATGCGCGTCGTAGACTTCCGCCGTGCCGAAGAACGGCTCGTTGGTCGCGACCAGCGGCAGGTCGTGCTTGTAAGCGAGCGCGACCAGCGCTTCTTCCGTGCGTTCTTCCTCCGGCTGACCATGGCGCTGCAGCTCGACATAGAGCCGGCCTTTGAAGCCGGCGGCGAGCTGAACCAATGTCGCTTCGGCGACGGGCGCCCGGCCCTCGAGCAAGGCGCGTGAGACCGGGCCTTTGACGCCGCCGGACAATGCGATCAACCCCGCGTTCAGCGCACAGACACGCGCCAGCGTGACCTGCGGCGTTTCGCCAGGCGGCGTCTCGAGATAGGCCTCGCTGATCAGCCGGATCAGGTTGGCGTACCCCTCGGGATTTTGCGCGAGCAGCACGAGTTGAGCCGGCTCAGGCGCCTTGAGCGCGCGCATGCTTTCGCTTTCGTAACGCACCCAGAGCTGGCAGCCGATGATCGGCTGAATGCCCGCCTCGGCCGCGGCCGCGCAGAACTCCAGCGCACCGAAGACGTTGCCGGTATCGGTCACGGCGACCGCTGGCATCTTCTCGGCCTTGCACAAGCTGATGAGTTCCTTGACCTTGATCGCGCTCTCTGAGAGCGAATAGGCGGAATGGACTCGCAGATGGACGAAATTTGCGTGCGGCATACCGGGCATATCGGCCTGAGTCGCCCGGACGGTCAATCACCGGGGTGTGGACAAGCGGAGAGATCGCGATGATGGACGTCGTCCTGCAGAGCCTATGGTCGGGATTGCCGGCCTTGCTGAGCCAGTTCGCGGCCGCGGCTGCCGTCTACGCGGCGGGGCTCGCCGTCTATATCCGGCTGACTCCCTTTCATGAACTCAATCTCGTGCGCGCCGGAAACGTCGCTGCGGCGATCACCTTGGCCGGCGCCATCGTCGGGCTCGCGATCCCGATCGGCGCGACGCTCGTGCGTTCCCTCAGCGTCGCCGACATCCTCGTCTGGGGCGCCGTGTCCGCCCTGCTGCAGGCCGTCGCCTTCGGCATCGCCAGTTTCGCGCTGCGCGGATTGCCGGCAGCGGTGGAGCGCGGCGACGTCGCGGCCGCCGTCGTCGCGGCGGCAAGCCAGATCGGCGTCGGCATCCTCAACGCTGGCGCCATGTCCTCCTGAGGCGGACTGGATCGGGATCCGCTGCGATGGGAGGCTTCGACCGTCTGGTCGTCCTGGTGCTGTTCCTCGCCGCAGCATGGGCGTTGTTCGGCGAGCGCGATCACGCACCGCAATCGCGCCGACCGAGCATCGAACCCGGTGCGCGACCCCATGGCGATGTCACGCCACCCGCCGCAACCGTGCCGAGCCTGCCGCGCAGCAACGAGATGGCCATCCCGCCACCCTCTCCGATCGATCCGATCTTCCGCGTGCAGGTCGAGCGCCAAAGCGGCGTTTCGATCGGCACCGCCTTCTCGATCGATCCCGACGGGGTTTGGCTCACCGCGCGTCATGTCGTGGATGGCTGCAATCAGATCGCGCTGCGCGGCAAGAACGGCTGGGTGCGCGCCTCCGTGGCCTGGCTGCATCCCAACGCCGATCTGGCCGTCCTGCGCACGCAGGGCGGCGCCGCTGCCTTCACGCTGTCGAGTGAGCGGCTCTCGCCGGGCCAGGATGGTTTCGGCATGGGCTTTCCGCAGGGCAAGCCCGGCGCGGTCCATGGCCGCCTCATCGGGCGCTCGCAGATGCAGGCCGAGGGCCGCTTCAACGGCCGCGCGCCGACCGTTTCCTGGGCCGAGCTGCGCCGACAACCGGATTTCGAGGGCTCGCTCGGCGGCATCAGCGGCGGACCGCTGGTCAATGACCGCGGCCACATCATCGGCGTGATGGTTGCCGAGAGCCCGCGCCGTGGACGTTTCGAAACGCTGGCCCCGGAGGTGCTGACAAACCTGGCCGCGCCGGATCGGGCCTTGCGCCGCGCAGCGCCGGGCAGCACGGCGCTCTCGGTGCCGCGCGGTACTTTCGGGCGCAGCGCCGACGCGCTGCGCGACCGTCTGCAGATCACGCAGGCGGTATGCCAGACGCGCTGATCGAGCGGTCAGCCCAGCTTCGCGCCGGTCACCGTCAGGAAGACGCTGTAGAGCGACGTCGTGCCACAGATGAACAGGCGGTTGCGCTTCGCGCCGCCGAACGCGAGGTTGGCGACGATCTCTGGAATCGAGATCTTCCCGATCAGCACGCCATCGGGCGCATAGCAATGCACGCCCTCCCCCGTACTGGTCCAGATCCGGCCTGCGGTGTCGACGCGAAATCCGTCGAACAGCCCTGCTGACGAATCGGCGAACAATGTCGAGCGGCCCAGCGACTTGCCGTCGGCGCTGACCTCGAGACGTCGGATATGCCGCGGCCCGCCGGCGACGTGGCTGCCGCCGGTATCGGCGACATAGAGAAACCGTTCGTCGGGCGAGAAGGCCAGCCCGTTGGGCTTCACGAAATCCGTCGCCGCAGCCGCGATCGCGCCGCTCGCTGGGTCCACGCGATAGACGTGACAGGCGCCGATCTCTCCCGGCGCGGCATCGCCTTCGTAGTCGGAGAGGATTCCGTAATCCGGATCGGTGAACCAGATCGAGCCGTCGGACTTGACGACCACGTCGTTGGGCGAGTTCAGCCGCTTGCCGTCTATGCGATCCGCGATGACTGTCACGCGCCCATCCACCTCGGTACGCGTCACGCGGCGCGTCAGATGCTCGCAGCTGACCAACCGGCCTTGCGCATCCACGGTGTTGCCGTTCGAGTTGTTCGACGGCGCGCGAAACACCGAGACCGAGCCGTCCGTTTCGTCGAATCGCATCATGCGATTATTGGGAATGTCGGAGAACACGAGATAGCGCCCGGCGGCGAACCACGCGGGCCCCTCGGCCCAGCGCGATCCGGTCCACAAGCGCTCGACCCGCGCGTGCCCGACGAAACAATTCTCAAAACGCGGGTCGAGGACCTCCAACCGCGCGCCGTCGACCTCACCGTAGAACATGCCACGCGCCCCCGATCGCTTCAGGCCTGAGCGAGGAAGCGATTGGCTTCCTCGAACATCCGGATGGTGTTCTTCACGTCCAGCGGTCCTTCGCTGAGCGTCTCTGGATTCCATTCGCTCCGTGCGGCGGCGAAGAAGTCGCCGCCATAGACGTGAATCGCGCCAGTCAGTCGCGGAATGGGGTTGGTCACGGAGTGCACGATGTCGCGTCCCAGCGGCACGGTATCGCCGACGGACAGCGCCTGCGCGCCCGCCGCTTCGACGCGGTTCTGTGCATCGCCAGGCAGGCGCCGCCAGAAGATGTTGTCTTCGCGCCCGGTGTAGATGCCGATCACGGCCCACATGTTGTGATTATGCGGCGCCAACGTCATACGCGGCCCCCAGATCAGATTGAGGATCGTGAGGTCCGGCGCGCGGTAGAGCGTCTGGAGTTCGGCCCGCTTCGGCTCGCCGATCACGGCCATCACGCCCGCTGGTTCCGCGACCGCACGCGCGACGACATCGCGCACCAGGCGATGGCTGGCATCGGCGGCCAGCGCGGCGCGACAATCCGCGATAAAACCATCAAGGTCGAACATCGGCACTCCACTCCCCATCGCTGGACTACCCATCGCCTGGCGCCGTTGCGGCGCAGACGTCGCCTAGTTCAAGACGATGCCGGGCCGGCGGTCAATGACGACGCCGGCTCCAGATGCAGATCGACGGCGACGCCGAGCGAATGCGCACCGCCACCGATGAGGACGCCGCGCACCGGACTGACGTCGGCGTAGTCGCGCCCCCAGGCGGCCACCACATGCGCGTCGGAGACGACCAGGTCGTTGGTGGGATCGAGATCGACCCAGCCGGCCTCATCGCCACACCAGACGGAGATCCAGGCATGGCTGGCGTCAGCGCCGCGCAATGCCGTTGCATCGCCGGGCGGACGCGTCGCGACATAGCCCGAGACGTAGCGCGCGGCGAGGCCGAGGCTGCGCAGCGCCGCGATCTCGACATGGGCAAAATCCTGGCAGACGCCCGCACGCCTCGCGACGACCTCGGCAAGCGGAGTCGACACCTCGGTCGCCGTCGGATCGTAGCGAAAGCCGCGATGAATGGCCGTTGTGAGATCGATCGTCGCATCGAGGATCGGCCGCCCCATGGCGAAGCTCTGCTGCGCAAGCGCACGCAGATCGCCGGTCGCTGCCGCGAGCGGCGAGTCCAGCGCGAACTCGCTCGCGGCAACGGCCAGCGGCAGCCCATCCCCGGCCAGCGCGCGTCTCACCTCCTCCCAGCTCGGCGTGGCGGCGGGGCGCGGCGCGACATGCAAGGCGCCCTCCGCTTCGAGCATGATCTCGAGGTGATCATGCGGCGCCTCGATCGTCAGATGCGTGACCCGGTTGCCGAAATGATCCGAGACGACCGATCTGCGCGCGGTTTCGGGCCGGCAGTCGACCGTCACCCTGGTCACGCGCTGTGTCGGCAGCGATCGGGCATCGAGATGCAGCACGTGGTGGGAGATATCGACGCGCGTCGCGTAGACGTAGCTCGTGCGGTGGCTCAATCGGAATCGCGTCACGCGACACCGAGGACTTGCGCGCGCGGCACGTGCGAAAAATAGATCCGCGTGACGTCGTCCGAGAGGGACATCAGCGCAGCCTCGGCGATTTCGATCTCATGCCGCAGACGCGTCACGGACTCCGCCGCGAGTTGCCCGGGCATCCGAGCCAGGCGCTCGATGGCACCATCGAGGCTCCGCAGCGCGTCGAATGCGCCGGCCGGATCGTCGCGTGACACAGGAAGCGCCTGCAGATGGGCGCTGGCAGCCACCACCTGGAAAGCCAGGGATTGGGGATTCGTCGGATCGACGATCAGCAGATCGAGCACGGCATCATCCTGCATCGCCGCGAGGTAGCGCGTGCGATAGGTCAGCGACGAATCACAGAGTTCGAGCGCCAGGCGCAGCGCGCCCTCCCAGCTTGCGTTCGGTGCCGACGTGACGCCGAGCACGACGCGCGAAACATAGATCCCGCGCTCGATGCGGCGCCCGAGATCGAGAAAGCGCCAGCCGCTGCCGCGCGTCATGTTCTCGGAGGCGAACCCCGCGAGCGCCGCGCAGAGCCGCACCAGTTCGTCGAGCAATTCCAGCATGCGGTCGATGTCGCCATCGACGCGCTCGAGACGATCGCGCATATCGATCGTCAGATGGTTGAAGCTGCGCCGCAGATCGACCGAGAAGCGATCGCGCGACGCGCGCGACAGACGCTCGATCGTCGCCAGCGCGCCCGCCAGCGCGCGCCCCGCGGCAAAACCATGCACCAGCGCGTGACGCACCAGCGGACCATCCGGTGGCGCAGCGGCGACACTCAGATCGACGATGCCGCAGCGCGCAAGCACGCGGTTGATGGTCGCCATCTCCACGAAGTCGCGCGCCCCCACGACGCCGCCGACCACGCACTGCAAACCCGCGCGCAGCAATCGCCCGCCAGCGTCGAGACGCTCGACGTTGCGCCCCAGCCAATAGAGATCGTCGGCGGAGCGGCTCGGCAGCTCGCCGACCGTGCGACGGATGGCGACGCGCGGCGCGCCGCCGCGCGGAGCCGGCGCCCGCGTCGATGGATCATCGGCCAGCACCCAGACATCCTTGTTCACGGCGCCGCGCTGCATGCCCGTGCGCAAGGGGTCGTTGCCGCTCGGAACGCGCGCGAGTCCGCCGGGCATCACCGTGTAGTCACCGCCATCCGCCGTCACGAAGACGCGGAGCACGACGGATTGCGGCGCCAGGCCCGTGGGCCCATGGCCCGGCGCCACCGATGCGACGATGCGCTCCTGGGCGACGAAGGCGCCGGGCCGCGCGCGCAGGCGCTCGATCAGCACTGCACGTGCGCGCGGATCGAGATCGCCCGCGTTGATCGTGTTGCCGCCGGGAACCAGAGCGGGGCGCAGCGCCACGCTGTCCAGGCGACCGATGACGTCGTCCAGCGCGTAGGGCTGGCCGCACCACCAGGTGGCGATCGACGGCAGCAGCAGTTCCTCATCGAGGAGGGTCTCGGCCAATCCCGGCAGGAACGCCGCCAGGGCCGGCACGTCGACCAGGCCAGTACCGATCGCATTGGCCACCGACACGCCGCCGGCGCGCACCGCATCCACCAGCCCGACCACGCCAAGTCCTGAATCCGAGCGCAGCTCGAGCGGATCGCACCATGCGCCGTCGACGCGGCGCAGGATCACGTCGACCGGCACCAGCCCGCCGAGCATCTTGAGAAAGATCCGGCCATCGCGCGACGTCAGGTCGGCGCCTTCGACGAGAGCCGCGCCGAGTTCGCGCGCGAGCAGGACATGCTCGACATACGCCTCGTTGTAAGGGCCCGGCGTGAGCAGGACGAGGCGCGGGTTTGCGCGCTCGACCGGCGCGCGCGCCTGCAGATCAGCCGCCCAGGCCTCGAAGAAGCCACCCAGCGATCGCACGCGCGTGGCGCGAAACGCCTCGCTCATCACACGGCTCATCACCTGCCGGTGCTGCAACGCGAAGGCGGCGCCCGCGGGCGCCTGGGCACGATCGGCCATGACGCGCCAGATGCCGTCCGGCCCGCGCGCCAGATCGGCCGCATAGTGCTGCAGCTGGCGCGTCGGCGCCGATGCCGCGCTGGAACGGCAGGGCCGCAGGAACGCATCGCTGCCGAAGACCAGACTGGCCGGATAGCGACGCAGCGCGAGCAGACTCTGCGGGCCGTAGAAATCGGCGAGCAGCCGATCCAGGAGGCGAGCGCGCTGGGCAACCCCGCGCTCGATCGTCGCCCACTCCGACGCGCTGATGATGACGGGCAGCGGATCCAACGCCCAGGGCTGCGGCGAATTGCGCGGCATCCCGCGGTCACGCCGGGCCTCGACGGGATCGTAGAGATTGAAGGTGATGCCGTCGTCTTCGAGTTGCTGACGGGCCCGTTCGGCGCGCGCCGCCACACCGGCAACGCACAGATCCGAAAGGACGGCGAACAGCGTCCGCCAATGCGATCGGATGGCGCCCTGCCCCGTCACCATCTCGTCATAGGCCTGAATAGACGACCGCCGCTCGCCGAGGGGAGCGGACAGGGATTGTGCGTAGGACTTCACGTCGCGCGCGCGGCTCCTTCCACGACTCGGGCGTGCCTCAGCCTACCCGCAGATCGAGTGTAAGGGGCATCTCGCCGGAGGGAAGCGCTTGCGGCTCCGGGATCGGGCCAGGCGTATGGCCCATCGCGAAGAAGCGCGCCCGACGGCGCGCGGCGGCCTCGTTGGCGTTGACCGGAAACCGGTCGTAGTTGCGCCCGCCGGGATGCGCGACATGGTACGTGCAGCCACCAAGCGCGCGCCCGTTCCAGCGGTCGAACAGGTCGAAGACCAGCGGGGCGTGAACCGGCACCGTGGGATGCAGGGCGTTGGCCGTCGCCCAGGCCTTGAACCGGACTCCGGCGACGTACTCACCGGCCGTGCCGGTGGCGCGCATCGGCACGGCGCGGCCATTGCACGCGAGCACGAACCGTTCCGGCGTGAAGCCGGTGATCTTCACCTGCAGGCGCTCGACCGAGGAATCCACGAAGCGCACCGTGCCGCCGCCGTCCGGCTCCTCGCCCAGCACATGCCAGGGTTCCAACGCGTGGCGCAGTTCGAGCGCCATGCCGCGGCATGTGATGCTCCCGAGCGGTGGAAAGCGGAATTCCAGATGCGGGGCGAACCAGGCGGGATCGAAGGGCTGATCGTCGCGCGCCAGATCGACGAGAACGTCCGCGAGATCGAGCGCGCAGAAATGCGGCAGCAGGAACTCGTCGTGCAGCCGCGTGCCCCAGCGCACCGGCGCGTGCTCGTAGGGCGTGTCCCAGAAGCGGGCCACGAGCGCGCGCAGCAGCAATTGCTGCGCAAGACTCATCCGCGCATGCGGCGGCATCTCGAAGGCGCGCAGCTCCAGAAGGCCGAGCCGTCCCGCGGGACCTTCGGGCGCATAGAGCTTGTCGATGCAGAACTCCGCACGATGGGTGTTGCCCGTCACGTCGACGAGCAGGTTGCGGAAGATGCGATCGACGCGCCATGGCGGTGGCGCCCCGCCTGAGCGTGCAACCGCATTGAAGGCGATCTCGAGCTCGACCAGGGAATCGTCACGCGCTTCGTCGATGCGCGGATGCTGACTCGTCGGCCCGATGAACAGACCGGAGAAGAGATACGAAAGCGATGGGTGATGCTGCCAATAGCCGACCAGGCTGCGCAGCAGGTCGGGCCGCCGTAGGAACGGCGAATCGGCCGGCGTCGCACCACCGAGCACGATGTGATTGCCGCCGCCGGTTCCGACATGGCGGCCATCGATCATGAACTTCTCGGCGCCGAGCCGCGCCGCGCGCGCTTCTTCGTAGATGACACTCGTGCGTTCCACGAGTTCGGACCACTCCGCGGCGGGGTGGATGTTGACCTCGATCACACCAGGATCGGGCGTGACGCTGAAATGCAGCAGGCGGGGGTCGCGCGGCGGCGGATAACCCTCGAGCGTGACCTTGCGGCCAAGCGCCTCGGCCGTATCCTCGATCGCGGCGACGAGCTCGAGATAATGCTCGACCGCGTTCGTCGGCGGCATGAAGACGTGCAGACGGCCGTCGCGCGGCTCGACGCAGAGCGCCGTCCGCGCGACCCACGCCGCTGATTCCTGCGGACCCGGTATCGCCGGAATTGCCGTCTGCGGTTGGGCCGAGCCGGTGGCGAGGCGAAGTTGTGCGTCCGGTCCCTGTTGCCGATCGATGCGAGACTCCGCCAGCGCCTCGCGCGGAGCGAAAGGATCGACAGTCTCGACGAACGGATAGTCGCTGGGTTTCACCCAGGGCAGGCTGTCGAGCGGCAGCCGCAGCCCCATCGGCGAATCACCGGGCAGCAGATACATCGCCTCCGATCGCATGAACCAGGGACCGGAGGTCCAGCGCCGCGCCGCGCCCCTGCCATGACGCTGCAACGGCAGCGCATAGCCGACTACGGCGTCGAGCCCCGTCTCGAAGAGGCGCGCGAGCCGCGCGCGTTCCAACGGATCGGCGAGCTGCGATTTCAGCGGATCGACGTTCACGGGCAGACGCCGCTCGCGCCAGAGGTAGTACCAGACATCCTCATAGGCCGGGACGCGGAAGGCGGGATCGAGCTTCAAGCGCTTGGCGAGACTCGTCGTGAAGAGCTCGGCGTCGCGCGCATCGAGAGTCTCGCGATCCTCGTCATGCGCCAGCAGATCGGGATTGCGCCACACCGGCTGCCCGTCGCGGCGCCAATGGCACGACAGCGCCCAGCGCGGCAGCTGCTCGCCCGGATACCATTTGCCCTGCCCGTAGTGCAGCAGGGCGCCGCGCGCGAAACGCGCCGCGAGCCGACGCAGCAGCATGCCCGCGCGCCGGCGCTTGTTCGGACCGAGCGCCTCGGTGTTCCACTCCGCACCATCGGGATCGTCCACCGAGATGAAAGTCGGCTCGCCGCCCATCGTCAATCGGACATCGCCCGCCGCAAGGCGACCATCGACCGCGCGACCGCGCGCGACGATCTCACTCCACTGCGCGTCGGTGTAGGGCTTGGTCGTCCGCGGCGTCTCGCGGATGCGCGTGACGCTCATCTCGACGTCGAACTTGGCGTCGCTCTGCTCGACCAGCCCGGTGAGCGGCGCCGCGCTACCTGGCTCCGGCGTCGCCGCGAGCGGTATATGCCCCTCGCCGGCCATCAGCCCGGAAGTCGGATCGAAGCCGATCCATCCCGCTCCCGGCAGATAGACTTCGCACCAAGCGTGAAGGTCGGTGAAATCCTGCGCAGGACCCGACGGGCCATCGAGCGATTTCTCATCCGCCGTGAGCTGGATGAGATAGCCGGACACGAAACGCGCCGCGAAGCCGAGATGGCGCAGGATCTGCACGAAGAGCCATCCCGTGTCGCGACACGAGCCGCAGGCGAGCGCCAGGGTCTGCTCGGGCGTCTGGACGCCAGGCGCCATGCGAATGACGTAGCGGATAGCGGCCGCGAGCTGTCGATTGAGCCCGACCAGGAAATCCACCATCGCCATCGGCGTGCGGTCGATGCGTGCGAGATAGGCCGTGAGCAAGGGCCCGGGTGCCGTGACACGACGAAACGGCGCGATCTCCTCCGCCAGGCCAGGATCGTAGACGAGCGGTGTGCGTTCCGCCTCGGGCTCGAGGAAAAAGTCGAACGGGTTGATCACCGTCATGTCGGCGACGAGATCGACGCTGATCTCGAAGCGATCGGTCTTCTCCGGAAACACCAGCCGCGCGAGGAAATTGCCCTGCGGATCCTGCTGCCAATTGACGAAATGCCCGCCCGGCGTGACGTCGAGCGAATAGGCCAGGATCGGTGTGCGCGCATGCGGCGCCGGGCGCAGCCTTACCGTCTGCGGTCCGAGCGCGATCGGACGGTCGTAACGGTAGGCGGTCCGGTGCCGCAAAGCGACGTGGATGCTCATGATTCAAGCTCCTCCTGGGCCGGCGCCGCAAGTTCACAGCGAGCCTGGCTCGTTCTGCTACCGCCGTTGCAACCGTCATGCCACCGGCTAGGGAGGCGCATGCGATCCAGTCGCGCTCAGCCCAGCCGTTTGAACTGTTTGGCGAGTTGCAGGCCCTGGCGCTGATAGCTCGACCCGGCGCCGGCGCCATACAAGCGCGCAGGCGGCGCCGTCAGCCGTTCGTAACGCAACCACCCGACGGTCTGGCCGTGCTCGAGCAGGAACGGCACTTCGTGCGACCGCACCTCGAGCACCGCGCGGCTGCCCTGCCCCTCGCCGCCATGACCAAAACCTGGATCGAAGAAGCCGGCGTAGTGGACGCGAAACTCGCCGACCATGGTGTCGTAGGCGACCATCTCCGCCGCATGATCGGGCGGGATCGTCACGGATTCGCGGGTGACGAGAATGTAGAAATCGTCCGGATCGAGGATCAGGCGCCGATTGCGCGTGGCGATCGGTTCCCAATACTCGCCGACCTCGTAGTGCTCGCGCTTCTCGAGATCGATCACATCGGTGTGCTTCTTCGCGCGATAGCCGACGAGCCCCGTCGCCGGGTCGCCGTCGAGGTCGATCGTCACGCCGACGAGGCCCTCGCGGATCACCGGTTCACCTTCCACGCCGCTGACCAGCTTCACGCGTTTGTGCAGATCGCGCAGCTTCGCGCCCGTGGCGATGTCCGAGCCGCGCTGGAAGCGGATCTGCGACAGCCGCGTACCCGGCCGCACGAGCACGCTGAAGGTCCGCGGCGCGACTTCGAGAAACAGCGGCCCCGAATATCCGCCGTGGATCTTGTCGAAGGAGGTCGCGAAATCGGTGATCACGCGCGTGAAGATGTCGAGTCGGCCAGTCGAGGATTTCGGGTTGGTCAGCGCCGAGATCCCGCCTTGCAACTGCAGCCGTTCCAGCAGCGGCACGATGTAGACGCAGCCGCGCTCGAGCACGGCGCCCGCCGACAGGTCGATCCGATGCATCGTGAAGGAGCTGAGCTTGCCCATCACGGTGGACTCGCCGGGCAGGAAGCTCGCCCGCACGCGATAGGCGTAGCGCCCGAGCCGCAGATCGAGACTGGCCGGCTGAATCTGCTCGTCGAGGATGGGATCTTCGCCGACGATCTGGTTGGTCGCGATCAACTCGCGCAGCGCGACATCCGCGAACACGCCCGTGCCCTTCGCCGACGGATCCTGCGCCGTGGCCGGCATATCGCGAAACAGAGTGCGGTAGGTGACAGGCTCAGCCATCGAGCGACGATCGGACATCAAGAGCCGGGCAACCTACCGGCCCGCATCCAGCACGGCAACGTGAGACCGCGTTCGCGGGGACGCTTGGACGGGCCGAACCGAATGCGCTGGGGATAACTCAGCCGGGAACGAGCACGCCGTCGTGCAGCCGCACGACACGATCCATCCGGCCCGCCAATTCCGGATTATGGGTCGCAATCAGCACGGCGAGGCCGGTGTCGCGCACCAGGCGCATCAGCTCGACGAACACCCCGCCGGCGGTGCCCGGATCGAGATTGCCCGTCGGCTCGTCGGCCAGCAGGACTCGCGGCGTATTGGCAATCGCGCGCACGATCGCGACACGCTGCTGCTCGCCGCCCGAAAGCCGACCCGGGCGGTGCTCGGCGCGTGCGCTCAGCCCGACCCGCGCGAGAAGATCGGCCGCATGCCGCCGCGCCTCGGCGCGCGACTTGCCGGCCACCATCTGCGGGATCATCACGTTCTCGATCGCGGAGAACTCCGGCAGCAGATGGTGAAACTGGTAGACGAAGCCGAGCGCGCGCCGGCGCAGCAATGTGCGCGCGGCATCGCCGAGCTTGCCGCCATCCTGTCCTTCGATGCGAACCTCGCCGCGATCCGGCGCCTCGAGCAGCCCAGCGACATGCAGCAAGGTGGATTTGCCGGCGCCGGAGGGGCCGACCAGCGCCACGACTTCGCCCGGCAGCAGCGTGAGCGATGCGCCCCGCAGCACATCCAGCGTCACGCCGGCCTGGATGAAACGGCGCTCGACGTCGATCAGCTCGAGCGCGGGCTCACTCATAGCGCAGCGCTTCGACAGGATCGAGGCGCGCCGCACGCCATGACGGATAGATCGTGGCGAGGAAGCTGAGCGTGAGCGCCATCAGCACGACGTACCCGACTTCCACCAGATCCATCTTCGCCGGCATGCGCGACAGGAAGTAGATCTCCGGCGAGAAGAGCTGCGTACCCGTGAGACTCTGCAACCATTGCCGGATGGTCTCGATGTTCGCGCAGAAAGCGACCCCCAGCAGACAGCCGGCCAAGGTCCCGATCACGCCGACCGACGCGCCGGCCATCAGGAAGATCCGCATGATCGAGCCGCGCGCCGCACCCATCGTGCGCAGGATGGCGATGTCGCGCGACTTGTCCTTCACCAGCATGATCAGCGACGAGATGATGTTGAACGCGGCGACCAGGATGATCAGCGTGAGGATCAGGAACATCACGTTGCGCTCGACCTGGAGCGCGTTGAAGAAACTGGAATTCGCCTGCTGCCAATCGAAGATGCGGACATTGCCACCGGCCGCATCGGCGATCGCCCGGCGCATCGGCTGCAGCCGATCCGGCTCCTTCACCATGACCTCGACGCCCGTCACGCTCTCGCCGAGGCGAAAGAAGATCTGCGCTGCCGGGAGCGGCAGATAGACGAAGCTCGAATCGTACTCGTACATGCCGACTTCGAAGATCGCCACCACCCGATAGGCGCGCAGGCGCGGCGTGGTGCCGAAGGCCGTGACGTTGCCCTGCGGCGAAATCAGCGTCAGGGAATCGCCGATGGAGACGCGGAATTTCTGCGCCATGCGACTGCCGATGGCGATCGCATCCTCGCCGTTGAAATCATCCCAGGAGCCGGCGCGCAGATTGGACGAAATCAGGCGGCGCGCGACGAGATCCGCTGGTCGCATTCCCCGCACGAGCGCGCCGGAGGCGACGTTGTTGGCCGTGGCCAAGACCTGGCCCTCGACGAGAGGCGAGGCCAGCAGCACGTCACCGACACGCCGCACACGGGTCGCAACCGCATCGAAATCGTTGAACGGGCCGTCAAGGCTATAGATCGTGATGTGGCCATTGAGGCCGACGATGCGGCCGAGCAGCTCCGCGCGAAACCCGTTCATCACCGCCATCACGATGATCAGCGTCGCCACGCCCAGCCCGATCCCCATCAGCGAGAACCAGGCGATGACGGAGATGAAGCCTTCCTGCCTGCGCGCGCGCAGGTAACGAAACGCCACCATCCGTTCGAAGACGCCGAATGCGGTCATGGTCAGTGCGACGTCAGCTTCGCGAGCGCTGTCTCGACTGACATCTCTTCCTTCACGCCACTGCGCCGGTTCTTGACCTCGACGGTGCCAGCCTTCGCGCCGCGTGGCCCGACGGTGAGCTGCCAAGGCAGGCCGATCAGATCCATCGCCGCGAATTTCGCGCCGGCGCTTTCACTGCGATCGTCGTAAAGCGGATCCCGGCCGGCCTTGAGCAGCTTCGCATAGATGTCGCCCGCCATCGTATCGCAGGCCGTGTCGCCCACGCGCAGATTGATGACGCCGCAGCCGAACGGCGCCACGCTCTCGGGCCAGATGATGCCGCTGTCGTCGTGGTTGGCTTCGATCAAAGCGCCGACCAGGCGCGACACGCCGATGCCGTAGGATCCCATCTCCGGCACGATCCTCTCGCCGCCAGGCCCTTGCACCGCGAGCCCCATCGCCGCCGAGTATTTCGTGCCGAAGTAGAAGATGTGACCGACCTCGATGCCTCGCGCCGAGACCAGGCGTTCGCCGAGCCGCGTGGCGGCGGCGGCGTCATGCTTCTCGTCGGTGGCCGCGTAGAAGCTGGTGAAGCGATCGACCGCGGCCTGCATGCCCGCGACATCCGCGTAGTCGATCGGCAAGTTGAGCAGATCCTGTTCCAGGAATTCGCGATCCACGAACACCGCGCTTTCGCCGGTGTCGGCGAGGATGATGAACTCGTGACTGAGATCGCCGCCGATCGGCCCCGTATCGGCGCGCATCGGAATCGCCTTCAGCCCCATCCGCGCATAGGTGCGCAGATAGGCGACGAACATCTTGTTGTAGGAATGCCGCGCGCCAGCCGCGTCGATGTCGAAGGAGTAGTTGTCCTTCATCAGGAACTCGCGCCCGCGCATCACGCCGAAGCGCGGACGCACCTCGTCGCGGAACTTCCATTGGATGTGATAGAGGTTCTTCGGCAGGGCGCGATAGGATTTGAACGACGCGCGCGCGATGTCCGTGATCATCTCCTCGTTGGTCGGACCGAACAGCATCTCTCGCTGATGGCGGTCGGTGATGCGCAGCATCTCCTTTCCGTAATCGTCGTAGCGCCCGGATTCGCGCCAGAGTTCCGCGGGCTGGATCGTCGGCATCAGGATTTCCAGCGCGCCCGTGCGGTCCTGCTCCTCGCGCACGATCTGCTCGACCTTGCGCAGCACACGGTAGCCGAGCGGCAGCCACGAGTAGATGCCGGCCGTCTGCTGGCGCACCATGCCGGCGCGAAGCATCAGACGATGCGAAACGATCTGCGCTTCGGTAGGCGTTTCCTTGAGCGTGGGCAGGAAGAACTGGCTGAGGCGCAAGACGTCGTGCTCCTTGAAAATCTCACCGCGGTCGGGATCGGCGCCGGCAATCTAGGGAAACCCCCGCGCCGTGGCAATTTCCGGGCGTCGACGCGGCGTCAACGCGGCGCGCGCTGACACAAGGCCGCGATCGCGGCGCGCTCCGGTGAGTCCAACTTCTGGCCGTTGAACGCAATGGATCCGTCCGGTGAGACCGTGACCCGCCCGACGCCGAGCTGCGGCTGGAACAGCGGCGACGTCCGCGGCAGAAAGGGCGCTAGATCAACGCGCAGATCGAAGGTGAAAGATGGCGCCAGGACCGGCGCCGGTTCGGACAGATCGGCCGCGGCAACGGCACGTCCGCGCGCATCCACGCCAGGCTGGTAGGCCGTGTCGGCGGACGGCACATGCGCAACCAGTGCCCGGCACGCCGATCCCTCGACAACCAGTGTCTGCGCGGTTGCGGCCTCGCCCAGCAGACACACGGCAATGGAAATGGCGATCGGGCGCATGCGGACGACGCTAGCCTCTCAATGGCTAACGGAAGCTTGCCGCACGTCGCCCCGCTCACGCCTGCAGCGCGAGCGGGGCTGGCCTCGCTTCAGTTCGGGACCTTCTCGTCGATGCCCTTGATGTAGAAATTCATGCTCGCGATCTGCTCGTCGGCGAGCGCACCCGCCCCCTTGCATTCGACCGCCGTGCCGTCCTGCTTGAGGACGGGGCATTTGAATGGATGCAGCGTCTTGGCCTTGATCGCGGCCTCGGTCGCCTCCGCCATCTTCTTCACGTCGTCGGGCATGTTCGTGTAGGGCGCCATCAGGACCTTGCCCTTGTCGAGCCCGTCCCACACCGCGCCGGAGGTCCACTTGCCTTCCAGTGCGAGCCCGACACGCTCGACATAATAGGGCCCCCAGTCATCGACGATTGCGGTGAGCTGCGCCTTCGGGCCGAACTTCACCATGTCGGAAGCCTGGCCGAAGGCGAATACGCCGCGCTCCTGCGCCACCTGCATCGCCGCCGCGCTGTCGGTGTGCTGCGAGATGATGTCCGCACCCTGGCTGATCAGCGCCTTCGCCGCATCGGCTTCCTTGCCCGGGTCGTACCAGGAATTCACCCACACGATCTTGATCTTCAGATCCGGCCGCACGGATTGCGCGCCGAGCATGAACGAGTTGATGCCGGCCACCACCTCGGGGATCGGGAATGAGCCGATATAGCCGATGGTGCCAGTCTTCGACATCTTCGCGGCGATCTGGCCGATGATGTAGCGGCCCTCGTAGAATCGCGCGTCATAGGTGGCGAGATTGGGCGCACGCTTGAAACCCGTGGCGTGCTCGAACCACACATTCGGAAAACGCTGCGCCACCTTCACGGTCGGCTCCATGAAGCCGAACGACGTCGTAAAGATCAGCTTGTGACCCGATCGCGCGAGCTGCTCGATCACGCGCTCCGCATCCGGACCTTCCGAGACGCTCTCGATGAACGTGGTCTCGACGCGATCGCCGTATTTCGCCACCACGGCTTTGCGGCCCGCATCATGCTGATAGGACCAGCCGAAATCGCCGACCGGACCGACATAGATGAACCCGACCTTGAGCTTCTGCTGCGCCGTCGCCGGCAGCGTGCCGAGCATCAGCGCAAACGCCGCCACCGCCGCGGCCTTGAACATGTTCCTTCGCATCGCCGAAGCCTCCTTTTGGCTGTTGGTCACTCAACGATCAGGCACGAATGGCTTGCCCAGCATCACCGGCGCCGTGCCACGCCTGCTTTTCGATCGCGAGATCAGGACCAATACCACGATCGTCGCGACATAAGGCAACGCTGACCAGAACTGCCCGGGCATGACCAGGAACTCCGGCAATACGCCGCGCATGGCCTGCAGATGCAATTGGCCGATCGACATCGCCCCGAACAGATACGCGCCGAACAGCAGTCGCCAGGGAATCCAGGAGGCGAAAACGACCAGCGCAAGCGCGATCCAGCCACGCCCCGCGGACATCCCGGTCGCCCAGAACGGCGTGTAGACCAGCGACAAATACGCGCCCGCCAATCCCGCACAGCCGCCGCCGAAAAGGATCGCCGCAAGGCGAACGCCGCGCACGGAGTAACCCAGCGCATGCGCCGAGCCGTGATTGTCGCCGACGGCGCGCAAGACCAGACCGGCACGCGTCCGCCCGAGGAACCACCAGATGCCGGCGACCAATGCGAACGAAACGTAGACCAGCGGATCCTCATGAAAGAGCACCGGGCCGATCACCGGCAAATCGCCGAGCAGCGGCACCGCGATGCGTGCGATCGGCGCCAGCTTCTGGCCGACGAAATCCTGACCGATGAGTCCGGATAGCCCAAGGCCGAGGATGGTCAGCGCGAGGCCGCACGCGACCTGGTTCGCCACCAGGGTCAACACCATGACGGCGAATATCGCGGCCAACGCCATGCCGGCGAGGATGCCGACGACGACGCCGACCCAGATCTCCCCGGAGCCGAATGCGGCGGCAAAACCGCACGCCGCGCCCATCACCATCATCCCCTCGACCCCGAGATTGAGAACGCCGGCGCGCTCGACGACCAACTCGCCGGCGGCGGCCAGCAGCAATGGTGTCGACGCCGTCACGATCGTCAGCAGGATCGCGGTGAAGAGGTCCATGCGCCCTCACCCGCTCCGCAGCGCGCGCCCGGCGGCGAACCTGACGCGGTAGAGGATCAGCAGATCGCAGGCGAGCACGAAGAACAGCAGCAAGCCCTGCAGCACGCGCGTCAGATTGAGCGGGATCTTCATCATGATCTGCGCGTTCTCGCCGCCGAGATAGGAGAGCGCGAGCAGCAGCCCCGCGAGCAGACTGCCGATCGGATTCAGACGCCCCAGGAAGGCGACGATGATCGCGGCAAATCCGTATCCCGGAGATATCGTCGGTCGCAGCTGGTTCATCGTCCCCACGACTTCGCACACGCCCGCCAGACCGGCTAGCGCGCCCGACAGGGCGAAGACGAGCAGCGTCGTGCGCTGCGCCGAAAACCCCGCGAACAGGGCCGCTCGCGGCGCCTGACCCAGAACGCGAATCTCGAAACCCTTGAGGCTGCGGGCGAGCAGCAGCGCGCCGAGCGCGACGCTGGCCAGCGCGAGAACTGCGCCGAGGTGAATCCGACTGCCGTCGATCAGCACCGGGATCGTCACGTCGAAAGTGACGCTCTGCGGAAAGTTCAATGCCTTCGGATCACGCCATGGCCCTCGCACCAGCCAATCCAGGAGCAGCTCGGCGACGTAGACGAGCATCAGGCTGGTGAGGATCTCGTTGGCGCCGAAGCGCAGCTTGAGCACTGCCGGAATCAAGGCAAGCACCGCGCCGCCCAGTGCGCCCATCACGAGCACGGTCACGAGCCCGAGCGACGATCCCGCTCCCTGGAACAGCAGCGCCGCCCAGGCGCCGAAGATCGCGCCCATCACGTACTGGCCTTCGGCCCCGATGTTCCAGTTGTTCGAGAGATAGCAGAAGCACAGGCCGACCCCGATCAGCACCAGCGGCGTCGCCTTCACGACCAGCTCCTGCAGCGACCAGGCCTGAGTCAGCGGTTCGATGAAATAGACATAGAGCGCCTGCAGCGGCGGCTTGCCGAGCAGCGCGAACAGGATCGCGCTCACCATCAGCATCAACCCCACGGCGAGCACCGGGGAAAGCAGCATCATCGCGACGGACGCATTCGCGCGACGTTCGAGATGAATGCGCATCAGCTCGCTGCCTCGTGCACCGCACCACCCATCAAGAGGCCGAGTCTCTCCAGCGTCATCGCCCGCGCGGGCGTCGCCGGCGAGAGCGCCCCGTCGTGAATGACGGCGATGCGATCCGCGAGTTCGAAGACCTCATCGAGATCCTGGCTGATCACGAGCACGGCGGCACCGCGCCGCGCGAGCGCGATCAGCGCACGCCGGATCGTCACGGCGGCGCCGGCGTCCACGCCCCAAGTCGGCTGACCGACGACCAGGATCTTCGGCTCGAGCAGGATCTCCCGTCCGACGACGAATTTCTGCAGATTGCCACCGGAGAGCGCTGCGGCTTCCGGATCGCGCTTGCCCTTGCGGATGTCGAAGGCGGCGCTGACCTCGTCCACGCGGCGCAACGCCTTCGCGCGGTCGAGCAGCCCGCCACGCGCCAGCCCCGCCACCGCATGGCCCGTCAGGATGGCGTTGTCGGAGAGTGTGAGCAGTGGCGCGGCCGCATGCCCCAGCCGCTCCTCTGGAATGAAGGCCGCGCCCAGAAGCCGACGCTGGTTGATGTCGAGACGCCCCGCCGCCACGCCTTCGATCACGATCGCGCCGGCATCAGCCGCCAGACGCTCGCCCGACAGGGCCGCGAAGAGCTCGGATTGACCATTGCCGGCGACGCCGGCGATGGCGACCACCTCACCGGCTTGCAGGTCGAGACTGATTGCCCGCAGATCAACGCCGTGATCTTCCGCGCGCGGCAGATCGAGCGCACGCACGGACAAAAGTACTGGGCCTAGCGGGGCCGCCGTCTCCGACCTCACCGCTCCGACCTCGGTCCCGATCATCATGCGAGCGAGACTGGCCGGAGTCTCCCGACGTGGATCGCAGGTTGCGATCTTCCGACCGTGCCGCAGAATCGTCGCGCGGTGACAGAGCCGACGCACTTCGTCGAGGCGATGCGAGATATAAAGCACCGCCCGACCTTCGCCCGCCAAACGTCTGAGCGTCGTGAACAGCTGGTCCGCTTCCTGCGGCGTCAGCACCGCGGTCGGCTCATCGAGGATCAGCAGTTTCGGCGCCTGCAGCATGCAGCGCACGATCTCGATACGCTGGCGCTCCCCAACCGACAGCGTGTGGACGGGTCGCGTCGGATCGAGGGGCAGGCCGTAGGCCGCCGAGACCGCACCCAGACGGCGTCCGACATCCTCCAGCGACTCGCGCGTCGTCAGCGCCAGCGCGACGTTCTCCGCAACCGTCAGAGACTCGAACAGCGAGAAATGCTGGAACACCATGCCGATGCCGAGGGCGCGCGCCTGGGCTGGGCCGATGATGGTCAGCGGACGACCCTGCCAGCGGATCTCGCCAGCGTCCGGCTGCAGCAGACCGTAGAGCAGCTTGACCAGAGTCGATTTGCCCGCCCCATTCTCACCGAGCAGGGCATGGATCTCTCCCGGCAGCACCGCAAGATCGATGCCGTCATTGGCCCGCAAAGGGCCGAATTCCTTGGTGATGCCCAGGGTCTCGACGACCGGCACGGTTTCACCGCTCGCCGCCGCCGCTTCCGGTTCCGACTCTTTTCTGGCCATGCCCCCACCTGCCCCCGTGCTACCGGAAGCCGTCGCAAGAGGCCAGGGCCGAGGCGCGAACCACCTCGGGTCGCCGACCCGAATGGGGAATTCAAGTTGCGCCTGGACTCTGGAAAGGCAGATTGCCTATCTTGAGCGCCTCAACTGCGCGCCGAATAGGCAAGAACGCGGGCCCAAGTCTAGGGATGTGGAATGCAATCGAGAGCCCGGCATCAACCTTGATGCCGGGCTTTTCATTTGCGCCTCGGTCGCGGCGTCAGTAGCGAAACTCCGTCGCACGCATCCATGCCGGTTTCAATTTCGCGATCCTCGCGAAGACCGGACAATCCGCGCGATGCGCGCCAGGCAGATAACCGGTGCTCATCAGCAATTCACCGACGATCTCGCCGCCGGTGAACACGAAATGCCTCTTGAACAGCTTCGTCCATTCGGCCTTCGTCAGAGGATGATGTGCGACGAGCCAGTCCGCGAACGAGCCGTGGCTGTCGCGCAGCGCGATGATGCGACGCGCATTCTCTATCACGGCACGCACTTTCAGGCGGTTGCGGATGATCGCGGCATCTTCCAGCAGTCGCGCCTCGTCGCGCGCAGTGAATCGCGCGACCTTGTCGACGACGAAGCCGCGATAGGCGGTGCGAAAGCCGGCGCGCTTCTTGAGCATCAACTCCCAGGACAAGCCGGCCTGATTGATCTCCAGCGCGAAGCGCTCCAGCAACGCGTCGTCGTCGTGCAACGGAAATCCATATTCGGTGTCGTGATAGGACGCATGGATGGGATGACCCGGCGCAATGTCGCAATAGCCGCTCATCGCGCCACCATGTCGCGAAAACTGATGAGGTCCGACCGCACCACCAGTTCGATCGCGATCCAGATCACGGTCGTGATGAGCGTGGTGATCAGAGCCTTGAACCCGAGGCGCGGATTGACCGGCGCGCTGGACGCGTGGCCCGGCTCGACCTGGTCGGGCGTGCGCACGCCCCACGGCAGCACGGCGAAGATCACGACCCACCAGATCGTCACGTAGATCGCGACCCCCGTCGCCCATCCCATTGCCGGCTTCATGTCTGCTCCAACTCGACGAGCGTGCCGCAGAAATCCTTGGGGTGGAGAAACAGCACCGGCCTGCCATGCGCGCCGATCCGCGGCGCGCCGTCGCCGAGCACGCGCGCACCCTGCGCCACCAACCGATCGCGCGCCGCAAGGAGATCTCCGACCTCGTAGCAGAGGTGATGCATGCCGCCCGCCGCATGGTCCGCGAGAAATTTCGCGATGGGCGAGCGATCACCCAGGGGATGGAGCAATTCGATCTTCGTGTTCTCGAGTTCGACGAACACCGTGGTGACGCCATGTTCGGGCAGGTCCATCGGCGCCGACACGCGCGCGCCCAGGGCTTCGCGATAGGTTTTCGCCGCCGCGCCCAGATCGGGTACGACGATGGCGACATGGTTGAGGCGTCCGATCATGGGCGGCAATCTAGGCCGTCGCTCCGGCGGTCGCCAGACCGGCGGCGGCAGCGCCGCACGGCTCAGACCCGAACGACGTGAACCTGGACCTCCGGCCGCTTGCCGAGGCTCTGTTTCGCGACCTTCCGGATCGCGCGGCGCACAGTCTCCTCGATGCGACCATCGGAATCGCCCTTGCCGCCACCGCGAACGGCCTGCGCCGCGGACTCGGCGAAATCGGCGAGCAGGTCATCATCTCCGCCATCCGCGAGGCCCGGCGTGGAAATGCGCGGCTCGCCGACGAGCCGGCCGCGCCGATCCACGACGATCGTCGCCAGCACGGCGCCGTTCCACAGCATCCGCCCGCGGGCGCGGATGATCTCGCCTTCCATCGGCACGAGGCGCGCGCCCTCCGGCGCCAGACGACCGGCATGAACGGTGTCCACCAGCTCCGGCCCGGCCTCCGAGAGTCGGATCACCTGACCATTCACGGGAGCGAAGGTGAACGGAACCTGGCACGCCCTGGCGAGCGCGGCATGCGCGGCCATGTGCTGTGCTTCGCCATGAACAGGAATGGCGATGCGCGGCCGCAGCCATTGATACATGCGCGTGAGCTCGCCGCGGCAGGGATGACCGGACACATGGATCGGTCCGCCGAGATCCGACGGCGCGTTCTCGTCCGTGATGATTTCGACGCCGGCCTCGACGAGCAGATTCTGGACGCGCTGGATCGGTCGCTCGTTGCCCGGAATGATTCGCGACGAGAAGATGCAGGCGTCGCCCCGATCGAGCACGATGTGCGGATGATTGTCCGTGGCGATGCGCGACAGCGCCGCGCGCGGCTCGCCCTGGCTGCCCGTGCAGATCAGCACGATGCGATCGCGCGGCACGTAGCCGGCCTCCTCCTCGCTGAGGAAGCGTGCCTTCGGATCGAGGTAGCCGTTCTCTCGCGCGCAATCATGCATCCGCCATAGCGAGCGACCGACCAGCGCCACGTCGCGCTCGTTCACCCGCGCCGCTGCCGCGATGGAATCCAGACGCGCGATGTTCGAAGCGAAACACGCGACCGCGATGCGCTGCTCGAATTTTCCGAAGAGCCTGGTGAGCGCGCCGCGGACCTCGAGCTCCGACCCCGCCTCGCCCTCCCGCAATGCATTGGTCGAGTCGCCGATGACGGCGAGCACACCGCTGTCACCGATCCCGCGCAGCTTGTCGATCTCCATATCGCCGCCCACCAGGGGCGTCGGATCGATCTTCCAGTCACCGGTGTGGAACACCGTGCCCGCCCGCGTGCGGATCGCCAGCGCCATCGGCTCCGGAATCGAATGCGTGAGATGCACGAACTCGATGTTGAACGGACCGATGTCGAAACGCGCATCGAGCGGCACGACGGTGAGGCCGATGTCCTCGTGAAACTGCGCCTCCGACAACTTGCGGCGGAGCAGAGATGCTGCGAAGGGCGTGGCCCAGACCGGACAGCGCAACCTTCGCCACAGATATTGGACAGCACCGAGATGATCCTCGTGCGCATGCGTGAGAACCAGGCCTGCGAGCCGATCGCGATGCTTCTCGATGAATTCCGGATCCGGCGTGATCACGTCGACACCGGACATGCTCTCGCCCCCGAACGTCACGCCGCAATCGACCATCAGGAACTGGCCGCGGTGCGCGTAGAGATTCAGGTTCATTCCGATCTCGCCCGAACCGCCGAGCGGCAGGAAGTAGAGGTCGGCGCTGGCAGGGTCCGAGAAGCGCCGAAACCAGTCCGCCACCTGCGCCGGTCGCTTGCCCGACTCAGCCACGGTTGCGACGATAGATATCGACGAGCCCGAGGAGCGTCAGATCCTGGTCGACGTGGTGGATAGCGGTCGTACCATCGGCGATCAATGGCACCAAGCCGCCCGTCCCGATCACCGTGAAGCGCATGCCCATCTCATCCTCGATCCGCTTCAACGTGCCTTCGATCAAACCGATATACCCCCAGTAGATGCCTGACTGCATGGCCTCGACTGTCGTACGTCCGACCGCACGCATCGGGCGCCGGATCTCAACTCGCGGCAGCTTGGCGGCGCGTGTGTAGAGCGCCTCGAAGCTGAGATTGATTCCCGGCGAGATCACGCCGCCGCAGTAGTTGCCGTCGCGATCGACGACGTCGAACGTCGTGGCCGTGCCGAGATCGATGATCACCGCCGGCATCGCGTAGCGGCTCTTCGCCCCGACCGCATTGGCGATGCGGTCGGCGCCGGCCTCTTCCGGGCGATCGATGAGAATCTTGATGCCTGGATCGCAATCCGCCTCGCCGATCACCAGCGGATCGCCGCCGAAATAGGTTCGGCACAGCATCTTGAGCTGGAAGCTCGTCTGCGGAACGACATTCGAAAGAATGACGCCGTCGATCTGGCTGCGCTCGATCCCGGACAGCGCCATGAGTCCGGTCAGCCAGAACGCGTACTCGTCCGACGTCCGGCTCGCATTGGTCGAGATGCGCCAGGCGCCGCGCTTCGTCGCGCCATCGAAGACGCCGAAGACGGTTGTCGTATTGTTTGCGTTGATGACGAGGAGCATCGTGCCAGAGCAAATATCACACGCCGCCGGCGAAGAACACGTCGCCGACCGAGATGCTGCGCCGCCCCGTCGCCGTCTCGAGCACTAGGTGGCCGGCCGCATCGATGTCGGAAAAGATCCCTGCCAGCGTCTCGCGCGGGAGTCGCACGACGATCGCCGCGCCGAGCGCATGCGCCCGAGCCAGCCACTGTCGCCGGATCGGCGCGAAGCCTCCACGCCCCCAGAGCTGCAGCAGGGCATCGAGTTCCTGCACGAGCACCTCCAGGGCCAGCGCTGGCGTGGCATCGCCGGCTCCCGCCGAAACCAGGGAGGTAGCGGGAATGCGCGCATCGTCAGGGAAGAACGCAACATTGATCCCGATGCCCATGACGATGCCGTCGACACCGTCCGCCCGCGCGCCTTCGCTCTCGAGCAGGATGCCCGCGATCTTGCGGCCGTCGAGGAGCACGTCATTGGGCCACTTGAACGCGACGACCCTCGCAGCAGGAACGAGACGCTGGACCACGGCGCCGACCGCCACTGCCGCAACGAAGCCGAGCTGCGCGACCACGGCGGGTGTTCCAACGGGGCGCAGGATGATCGACGCGTAGAGATTTCCGCGCGGGCTCGACCAGCGTCGACCGTCACGACCTCGGCCTCCGGTTTGCTCCAGGGCCCACACGATAGTTCCAGTGGCAGCGCCGTCATTCAACCGCTGCTTGGCCTCGTCGTTGGTACTTCCGACCGCTTCGATACGATGCAGACAAAATCCGGCCGGCAGACGCACCGCGCCGAAATTCATCCCGGGAACAGCGAAGCCGCGGCTGCGTTGGCGGCGCGCACCAGCGGCCCGGGCATGATGAAGAAGAACAGCGTGAACACGCTGGACACGGCGAGCACACTTCCCAGGACCGGCGTGATTGGTCGATCGAGCGCTTCGCCCGGCGCATCGAAGAACATCAGCTTCACGATGCGCAGATAGTAGAAAGCACCGAACACGCTGGTCACCAGGCCGACGACGGCGAGGACATAGAAGCCGCCCCGGACCGCCGCATCGAAGATGTAGAACTTGGAGAAGAATCCAGCGAGCGGCGGAATGCCCGCCATCGCGAACATCGCGATGGCCAACGCGGTGGCCACGAGGGGATGGGTCTTCGAAAGACCGGAGAGATCCCCGATCTGCTCCACCATGCGGCCTTGCTGGCGCATCGCGAGAATGACGGCGAAGGTCGCCACGTTCATGAACAGATAGACGGCCATGTACAGCGCGACGGCGCCGATCCCCGTCGGTCCGCCGGCGACCAATCCGATCAGCGCGTAGCCGATATGGCCGATCGAGCTGTAGGCCATCATGCGCTTGATGTTCGTCTGCCAGATCGCCGCAAAGGCGCCGACGATCATCGACAAGACGGCAATGACCCAGATGATCTGCTGCCATTGCTGCGCGATCGGTCCGAACGGCTCGGACATCACGCGCACGAACAACGCGGTCGCGGCGATCTTGGGCGCGATCGCAAAGAATGCCGTCACTGGAGTCGGCGCGCCCTCATAGACGTCGGGCGTCCACATGTGGAAGGGCGCGGCGGAGACCTTGAACGCCAACCCGGCGACCACGAAGACGACGCCGAACAGAATGCCCAGCGGCACGAGGCGCGGATCACCGGCCGCCGGCGCCAGGGCCTGCGCGATCGAGGCGAAACGCGTGCTGCCGGCGAAGCCGTAGACCAGGGATGCGCCGTAGAGCAGCATTCCCGATGACAGGGCGCCGAGGACGAAATACTTCAATCCCGCTTCGGCCGACTTGACCGAGTCTCTGCGGAACGCGGCGAGCACGTAGAGCGACAGGCTCTGCAATTCGAGGCCGACATAGAGCGAAATCAGGTCGGACGCCGAGACCATGAGCATCATGCCGACCGACGCGAGCAGCACCAGCACCGGGAACTCGAAGCAATCGATCTCCTCACGGCGGTTGTAGTCGAGCGACAACAGGATCCCGAGCGCCGCGCCGAGCAGCACGAGGATCTTCATGAAGCCGCCGAAGCCGTCCGAAACGAACATCCCCGAAAAGCTGACCACACGCGCGACCGGCGCCGACACGAGGAGCAAGGCGGCGATCGCGATGACCGCGATCGCGAGCCACGAAACCTGTCGCGTCGATCGCTCGCCGACGAAGACGCCGTAGAGCAGGAGCCCGAGCGCCGCGGCGGCGATGAACATCTCGGGAAGTGCTGCGGCGAAGTTGATTGTGGCGCTGGGCATCGTCGTTCAATCCACGAGAGACGCGAGGTGACTGGTCGCCGGGACTGGCGGCGTCGCGCCGGCCTGATGGTAGCGCACGACCAGCTGGTTCACCGACGCCGAGAAGATGTCGAGGACCGGCTTCGGGTAGATGCCCATCCACAACACCACCACGATCAGCGGAACGAACAGCGCGATCTCGCGCCGCGACAGATCGAGCATGGCGCGCAGATCCTCGTGCACGAGTTTGCCGAAAATCACCCGTCGATAGAGGTAGAGCATGTAGGCGGCGCCCAGGATCACGCCGAGCGAAGCCAGCGCCGCCGCCCAGGTGTTGGACTGGAACACGCCGACGAGAACCAGGAACTCGCCGACGAACCCGCTCGTCATGGGCAGGCCAACGGAGGCCAGAGTGAAGATCATGAACACGGCGGCATAGCGCGGCATCCGCTCGACCAACCCGCCATAGCGCGCGATCTCGCGGGTGTGGAGTCGGTCGTAGACGACGCCAACACAAAGGAACAGTGCACCCGAAACGATGCCGTGGCTGAGCATCTGGAACATCGCTCCGTCGATGCCTTGGCGCGTGCCGGTGAAGATGCCCAGCGTCACGAAGCCCATATGCGCGACCGACGAGTACGCGATGAGTTTCTTCATGTCCTCCTGCACCAGCGCGACGAGCGAGGTGTAGATGACGGCGATGATCGACAGCGTGAAGATCATCGGCGTGAACTGCACCGACGCGTCGGGCATCATCGTCAGCGAGAAGCGCAGGAATCCATACGCACCGAGCTTCAACAGCACGCCCGCGAGAATGACGGAGCCTGCGGTCGGCGCCTCGACATGCGCATCGGGCAGCCATGTATGGACCGGCCACATCGGCACCTTCACCGCGAAGGACGCGAAGAAGGCGAGCCAGAGCCAGAACTGCGCCTGCTTCGAGAAACCGAACTGCATCAGCTTGGGGATGTCGGTCGTGCCCGCGACGGCGGTCATATACAGCAACGCCACCAGCATCAGCACCGAGCCGGCGAGCGTATAGAGGAAGAACTTGAAGGCCGAATAGACCCGCCGTCCGCCGCCCCAGATGCCGATGATCAGGAACATCGGGATCAGGACAGCCTCGAAGAAGATGTAGAACAGCACGATGTCGAGCGCGCAGAACGTGCCCACCATCATCGTTTCGAGGATGAGGAAGGAGATCATGTACTCCTTCACTCGGCTCTCGATCGCGTCCCAGGACGCGAGGATGCAGATCGGCATCAGGAAGGTCGAGAGCAGGACCAGCAGCACGGAGATGCCGTCGACGCCCATGTGGTAGCTGATTCCCGTGCCGGGGAACCATGCCGTGCGCTCGACGAATTGGAACGCCGCCGTGCTGCGATCAAAATCGATCCAAAGGGTGAGAGAGACGAGGAATGTCGCGACCGTCGTCCAGAGCGCGACCCAACGCGCGTTCTGCGCGACGGTGGACTCGTCACCGCGCACGAACAGGATGAAGACCGCCCCCACGAGCGGCAGGAAGGTCACGAGGCTGAGGATCGGCCAGGAGGCGTTCATATCGTTGGATCCTCACCGGCTCACGAGATACCAGGTGGCCAGGGCAACCACGCCGATGAGCATGGCGAAGGCATAGTGATAGACGTAGCCGGTCTGCACCGCGCTCATGCGTCGAGCCGCGGCCAGTGTATTCGCGGCGAGGCCGTCGGCGCCCAACCCATCGATGACCGAAACGTCGCCCTTCTTCCAAAATCCCATGCCGAGCGAGAAGCTCGGCCGAACGAAGAGCGCATCGAAGAGTTCGTCGAAGTACCACTTGTTGAGCAGGAAGCGGTACAGGCCCTGGAAACGCGCGGCGAGTTCGGCAGGGATCCGCGGATAGCGGATGTACAGGCCATAGGAAATACCGATTCCGATCACGCTGGCGACCAGCGGCAACACCGTGACCCATGCCGGCACGTGATGCGCACGCTCGATCGAATCTTGCTCGGCGAGAACCTTGATCGACGCGCCCCAGAATTCGGCGCGATGGTGACCGACGAAATACTCATACCCCGCGATGCCGGCGAACACCGCGCCGAATGCCAGCACATAGAGCGGGATCAGCATGACCGGCGGCGATTCATGCGCGTGGTCATGGACGTGGTGATCGCCGCGCGTGGCGCCGCTGAACGTCATGAACAGCAAGCGCCAGGAATAGAAAGCGGTCATGCCGGCGGCGCAGATGCCGAGCCAGAATGCGAAGGCGCCCGGTCCCGAGTGCGCGGCGAACGCGCTCTCGAGGATCATGTCCTTCGAATAGAAGCCGGCGAAGCCGAACACGGCGGGAATGCCGATGCCGGCGAGAGCGATGCTGCCGATCGTCATCAGCCAATAGGTGATGCGGATCTTCGGCCCCAACCCGCCCATCTTGCGCATGTCCTGCTCGCCATCGAGCGCATGGATGACGGAGCCCGAACCAAGAAACAGCAACGCCTTGAAGAAGGCGTGCGTCATGAGATGGAAGATCGCCGCGGCATAGGCGGAAACACCGGCGGCGAAGAACATGTACCCAAGCTGCGAGCAGGTCGAATAGGCGATCACGCGCTTGATGTCGTTCTGTACGAGCCCGACCGATGCGGCGAAGATCGCGGTCAAGGCGCCGACGATGCACACGACCTCGAGCGCTGCGGGCGCCAGCTCGAACATCGGCGACAGGCGCGCCACCATGAACACGCCTGCCGTCACCATCGTCGCGGCATGAATCAGCGCAGAGACGGGCGTCGGCCCCTCCATCGCATCGGGCAGCCAGGTGTGAAGGCCTAGCTGCGCGGACTTGCCCATCGCACCGATGAACAGCAGCAGGCAGAGGATCGTGAGCGCATGGCCCTCGAACCAGAGGAATTGCATCGTCTTGGTCGCTTGCGTCGGCGCCGCCTGAAAGACGGTGTCGAAATGCACCGAGCCGAACAGCATGAACACGCCGAAGATGCCCAGGGCGAAACCGAAATCACCGACGCGGTTGACGACGAACGCCTTGATGGCGGCGGCATTGGCGCTGGGCCGGTCGTACCAGAATCCGATCAGCAGATAAGAGGCGAGGCCGACGCCCTCCCAGCCGAAGAACATCTGAACGAAATTGTCCGCCGTCACCAGCATCAACATGAAGAACGTGAACAGGCTGAGATATGCCATGAACCGGGGAATCCCGGGATCGTGGCTCATGTACCCGATCGAGTAGACATGCACGCAGCTCGAAACGATCGTCACCACGCAGAGCATCACGGCTGAAAGAGTATCGAGCTTGATCGCCCATGACGCCTCGAATGCGCCGGAGTCGATCCAAGTGAAAAGCTCGAAGCTGAGGGGATGATGATTCAGCGCGACCGACCAGAAGATCGCGATCGAGCAGATCGCGGCGATGCACAGCCCCACGCTCGTGACGATCTGGGCCCAGCGATCGATGCCGTGTCCGCTCCTGCCGGCCAGGATCGGCAAGCCGGCCAGGAGGAACCCGACAAGCGGCAGGAAGACCGCGAGAATTGCCAATGTCTTCATGACGCGGCCGTCAGCCCTTCATCAGGTTGATGTCTTCGACCTCGATCGTCCCGCGAATGCGGAAGTAGACGACGAGGATCGCGAGGCCGATCGCGGCCTCCGCGGCCGCAACTGTCAGCACCATCAGGGCGAAAACCTGACCGGTCAGATCGCCGAGATGCGCGGAGAACGCGACCAGATTGAGATTGACCGCAAGCAGCATCAATTCGACCGACATCAGGATGACGATCACGTTCTTGCGGTTGAGGAAGATCCCGAAGATCCCGAGCGTGAAGAGGATCGCCGCAACGGTGAGGTAATGGCCGAGCCCGATGATCATGACGTCGTTCAGACCCCCGTCCGAGGCGCGACCTTGACGAGCGTGACGCCCGTTGCCGGCGTGCGCGCCAGCTGCGCCGAGATGTCCTGGCGCCGCACCCCGACGCGCGCGCGCAGGGTCAACACGATCGCGCCGATCATGGCGACCAGCAGCACGAGTCCTGCCGCCTGGAAGACGAGCACGTATTGCGTGTAGATGAGGCGGCCCAGCGCGCGCGTATTGGGAACCCCCGACGCCATGGGCGCGGCGCGCAACGCACTGGCCCCGGTCGCGTCGATCCACGCATAGCCGACGAAGACCAGTTCGGCCAGCAGGACGAGACCGATCGCGCCGCCGACGGGCAGATAGCGGAGGAACCCTTCGCGCAACTGCGTGAAGTTGATGTCCAACATCATGACGACGAACAGGAACAGCACAGCGACGGCGCCGACATAGACGACGACCAGGAGCATCGCCAGAAACTCGGCGCCGTTCAGCAGGAACAACCCGGCCGCGTTGAAGAAGGCAAGGATCAGGAACAGCACGGAGTGCACGGGATTGCGCGACGTGACGACCATCACGGCCGACGCGATCATGACCGCCGCGAACATGTAGAAGGCGATTGCCTGGATCATCCCTGTGCCTCGTCCTGCGCCCGGTTCCGTAGTCAGCGATACGGCGCGTCGGTCGCGATGTTGTGCTGGATCTCGACTTCCCAGCGATCGCCGTTCGCGAGCAGCTTGTCCTTGTTGTACATCAGCTCCTCGCGAGTCTCCGCGGCGAACTCGAAGTTCGGCCCTTGGACGATCGCATCGACCGGACAGGCTTCCTGGCACAATCCGCAATAGATGCATTTCGTCATGTCGATGTCGTAGCGCGTGGTCCTCCGGCTGCCATCGTCGCGCGGCTCCGCTTCGATCGTGATCGCCTGGGCCGGGCAGATCGCCTCGCAGAGCTTGCACGCGATGCAGCGCTCCTCGCCGTTGGGATAGCGCCGCAGCGCATGCTCACCGCGGAAGCGCGGGCTGAGCGGCCCCTTCTCGAACGGGTAGTTGAGCGTGACCTTCGGCTTGAAGAAGTACTTCAGCGTCAGCCACATGCCCGAACAGATCTCCGCGAGGAGAAAACTCTTGGCGCCGCCACCGTCCATCATGCCCATGATGCGAACCCTCGTTGCCTGATCAGAGCTTCGGCAGCCGGTCGAAGAAGACCAGCACGCCCGCGGTGAAGACCACCCAGAACAGCGAGAGCGGCAGGAAGACCTTCCAACCGAGGCGCATGAGCTGGTCGTAGCGATAGCGTGGCAATGTCGCCCGCACCCAGATGAACACGAACAGGCAGGCGCTGATCTTCAGGCAGAACCAGATCGGCCCGGGGATCCAGGTGAACGGCGCGAAGGGCAGCGGTGAATCCCATCCGCCCAGGAACAGCACGCTCGTCATGCCGCTCATGAGGATCATCGCGGCGTACTCGCCGAGGAAGAACAGCGCGAACGACATCGAGGAATATTCGACGAAGTAGCCGGCCACCAGCTCGGACTCGCCCTCCGGCAGATCGAAGGGCGAGCGGTTGGTTTCCGCCAGGGCCGAGATGAAGAAGACCACGGCCATCGGCAGGAGCGGCGGATCCAGGTTGACGAGGTGCCAGTTCCAGAAGCCCCCGGCCTGGGCGCGCACGATGTCTGAAATGTTCAGCGATCCGACGCAAAGCAGCACGGTGATGATCACGAAACCGATCGAGACCTCGTAGCTGACCATCTGCGCCGCCGAACGCAAAGCGCCGAGGAAGGCATATTTCGAATTCGACGCCCAGCCGGCCATGATGATGCCGTAGACGCTGAGGGACGAGATCGCCAGCAGGTAGAGAATGCCGACGTTGATATCGGAGATCACGAGCCCTTCACCGAACGGGATCACGGCCCAAGCAACGATGCTCAGAACGAAGGTCACCATCGGCGCGAGGACGAACACCACGCGGTTCGCACCGGCGGGGATGATGGTCTCCTTGGTCAGCAGCTTCAGCGCATCCGCGAAGGGTTGCAGCAGACCGAAAGGTCCGACCACGTTGGGACCCTTGCGCATCTGCATCGCCGCGATGACCTTGCGCTCGGCATAGGTCAGCATCGCCACTGCGATGAGCAGTGGCACCACGAGCACCAAAATCTTGGCGACGATCCAGCCGCCGGGAATCAGATAGATCGAGACGAACTCAGCCATCCGTGCCGGTCTTCGGATCGTGCGCCGCGATACGCGAAGCCGTACATTTCGCCATCGTCTCCGAGGCGCGGCTGATGGCGCAGGTCATGTGGAAATTCGCGACGGGCGACTTGAACGGGGTTGTCTCCACCGCGCCCGGCGTTCCGAAATCGCCCCAGGCTGCCGGCACCACCTCGTCGGGGCGACCGAAGATCGCATTGATCGCGACCATGCGCTGCTGCAGCTGCGCCAGCGTGTCGTAGGGCAGCCGTTTGCCGAGTTGCTCCGACAGCGCGCGCAGAATCTTCCAATCCTCCTTGGCCTCGCCAGGCGGGAAGTTCGCGAGACGCGCACGCTGAACGCGGCCTTCGGTGTTCACGTAGCTCGCATTCTTCTCGGTATAGGCGGCGCCAGGCAGGATGACATCGGCGCGATGCGCGGCGCGGTCGCCATGATGGCCTTGGTAGATCACGAAGGCCTTGCCGAGCCGGGTGACATCGATCTCATCGGCGTCCTGCAACCAGACGATCTCGATCTCGCCGCTTTCGCAGCCCGCGAGGACGCCGCTCACATCACGCCCTCCGGGACCGGGCACGAAACCAAGTTCGAGTGCGCCGACCCGCGACGCCGCGGTATGCAACACGTTGAATCCGTTCCATCCGTCCTTCACGACGCCCAGCGCCTCGGCCGCGCGTCGCGCCAGAGCGAGCACCTGCGCGCCATCGCCACGTGCGAGCGCGCCTTGGCCGATGATCATCATCGGCGCCTTGGCGTTCTTCATCGTTTCGGCGAATCCGAGCTTGCCGTCGGCCAGTTCCGCCAGCGTCGCCGGGCCTGCGCCGAGATAGTCGAACTTGAACGTCAGATCGATCTGCGGACCGATGGCCGCTACGGGAAACCTGCCGGCCAACCAGCGCTTGCGCAGACGCGCATTGATGATGGGCGCTTCCCAGCGCGGATTGGTGCCGATCAACAGCAGCGCATCGGCGCGGTCGATGCCGGCAATCGTGGAGTTGAATCTCCAGCCCGCCGCGCAACTCGGATCGAGCTTGGCGCCATCCTGGCGACAATCCAGATGCGGCGTGCCCAAACCGGTCATCAGATCCTTGAGCGCAGTCAACGCCTCGCAATCCGCCTGATCGCCCGCGATGGCGGCGATGCGCGTCGGCTGCGTGGCCAGGAGCTTCTTGGCGACAGCGGCGAATGCATCGCCCCAACTCGCTGGCGCGAGCTTGCCGTCGGCCCCGCGAACATAGGGACGATCGAGGCGTTGGCGTTTGAGGCCATCGATGGCGAACCGCGTCTTGTCGGAGATCCACTCCTCGTTCACATCCTCGTTGACCCGCGGCAGAACGCGCAGCACTTCACCAGAACGGCTATCGATACGAATGTTCGAACCGACGGCATCGAGAACGTCGATCGATTCCGTCTTGCGCAACTCCCAGGGCCGCGCCATGAACGCGTAGGGTTTGGAGGTGAGCGCGCCCACGGGACACAGATCGATGATGTTCGCCGACAGCTCAGACGACAGCGACTTCTCGACGAAGGTCGAGATCTCCATGTGCTCGCCGCGGAAAACGGCGCCCATTTCCTCGACGCCCGCGACCTCGGTCGCGAAACGCACGCAGCGTGTGCAATGGATGCACCGGTTCATCGACGTCTTCACCAGCGGCCCGAGATCCTTGTCGGACACGGCACGCTTGTTCTCATGATAACGCGACTGATCGAAGCCGTAGGCCATGGCTTGATCCTGCAGATCGCACTCACCGCCCTGGTCGCAGATCGGGCAGTCCAGCGGGTGGTTGATCAGCAGGAATTCCATCACGCCCTTGCGCGCCTTCTGCACCAGCGGCGTATTGGTCTTGATGACCATGCCCTCAGCGGCCGGCATCGCGCAGGATGCAATCGGCTTGGGCGCCTTTTCCTGCTCGACGAGACACATCCGGCAATTGCCCGCGATCGACAGTCGCTCGTGGTAGCAGAAGCGCGGAATCTCGAATCCCGCGGCCTCGCAAGCCTGCAGCACCGTGGCGCCCGGCGCGATCTCTACTGCAACTCCGTTGACCGTCAGCTTCGGCATCGCTCTCCCCGTTTCACTCTGCCGCCAGCGCGGTCTTCGACGCGCGCAGCTTGTAGTCCGTGATGCGCCGTTCCATTTCCGGACGGAAGTGGCGGATCAGCCCCTGGATCGGCCAGGCCGCCGCGTCGCCGAGCGCGCAGATCGTGTGGCCTTCGACCTGACGCGTGACATCTTCCAGCACATCGATCTCGTCGAGTTCCGCGCGGCCCTCGACCATGCGGGTCATGACGCGCCACATCCAACCCGTCCCTTCGCGGCACGGCGTGCACTGGCCGCAGCTCTCATGCATGTAGAACTTCGACAGACGCGCGATCGCCTTGATGATGTCGGTCGATTTATCCATCACGATCACCGCAGCGGTGCCGAGCCCGGACTTGACCTCGCGCAGCGCGTCGAAATCCATCAACACCGTGTCGCAGATCGATCTCGGAATCACCGGCACGGATGATCCGCCTGGAATGATCCCGAGCAGATTGTCCCAGCCGCCCCTCACCCCGCCGGCGTGGCGCTCGATGAGTTCCTTGAGCGGGATCGACATCGACTCTTCGACGTTGCACGGACGATTCACGTGTCCGGAAATGCAGAACAGCTTCGTGCCCGCGTTCTTCGGTCGACCGAACCCGGCGAACCAGGCGGCGCCACGGCGCAGGATCGTCGGCACGACGGCGATCGTCTCGACGTTGTTGATCGTCGTGGGACAACCATAGAGACCGCATGCCGCGGGAAACGGCGGCTTCATGCGCGGCTGGCCCTTGCGCCCCTCGAGGCTCTCCAACAACGCGGTCTCCTCGCCGCAGATATAGGCGCCGGCGCCGCGGTGGAGGTAGAGGTCGAAATCATAGCCGGCGCCGCAGGCATTGTTGCCGAGCAGCCCGGCCACATAGGCCTCGTCGATCGCCCGCTGGATCGCGGATGCCTCGTTGTAGAACTCGCCGCGAATGTAGATGTAGCCGACACGCGCGCCCATGCCGACGCCTGCGAGCAGGCAGCCCTCGACGAGCTTGTGCGGATCGTGGCGCAGAATTTCGCGGTCCTTGCACGTCCCGGGTTCGGACTCATCCGCGTTCACGACGAGGTAGCTGGGCCGACCATCGGGATTGGCCTTGGGCATGAACGACCATTTCATGCCGGTCGGAAATCCGGCGCCGCCGCGGCCACGCAAGCCGCTATCCTTGATCTGCGTGACGATCCAATCGCGTCCCTTCGCGATCAGATCCTTCGTGCGATCCCAATCGCCACGTCCCATCGCGGCCGCCAGATCGGCGCCCTGATGGCGGTAGAGATTGGTGAAGATACGGTCCTTGTCCTGCAGCATCTCCGCGCGCCTCAATCGTCACTGCCGGCCGGCGCCGCGGGTTGCGGCGGCGGCTCGAGCGTCCAGCCATAGCGTTCGGGAACGGTCTTGAGGACGTTCGGCCCACCCTCGGGCGCCGAGCCTTGGCGGCCCTTGACCGATCCTTTCGGCGGCACGGTACCGGCCCGAAGCGCATCGATCAGCTTTTCTGTCATCGGACCGTCGAGATCCTCGTAGAAATCATCATTGACCTGGATGATCGGCGCGTTGACGCACGCCCCGAGACACTCGACCTCCTTGAGCGTGAACAACCCGTCCGCGCTTGTCTCCCCGACATGGACCCCGAGCTTGCGCTCGCAAGCCTTCACCACCTCGTCCGAGCCGCGTAGCCAACACGGCGTCGTGGTGCAGATCTGGAAGAAGAACTTCCCGACCGGCTCGAGATTGAACATCGAGTAGAAGGTCGCGACCTCGTAGACGCGGATCGGGGCCATGTCGAGCAGTCCGGCGACATAGTCCATCGCGGCGCGCGGCAACCAGTTCTGGTGCTGACGCTGCGCGAGATCGAGCAACGGCAAAACCGCGCTCGCCTGCCGACCGGCCGGATAGCGCGCGATGGTGATCTTCGCCCGCGCCAGATTCTCGGCATCGAAGGCGAAGACCTTGGGCTGAGTCGCGGTGCCGGAGATTTGCGCGCTCATCGATCGATCTCCCCGAACACGACATCCATCGAACCGATGATCGCGACGGCGTCGGCCAGCATGTGGCCCCGCCCGAGGAAATCCATCGCCTGCAGGAAGGCGAAGCCCGGCGCCCGGATCTTGCAGCGGTAAGGCCGGTTCGTCCCATCGGCGACCAGATAGACGGCGAACTCACCCTTCGGCGCCTCGACCGCCGTATAGGTCTCACCGGCCGGCACGTGATAGCCCTCGGTGAAGAGCTTGAAGTGATGGATGAGCGCCTCCATCGAGCGCTTCATCTCGCCGCGGGTCGGCGGCGTGATCTTCTTGTCCTCGACCTTCACGGGACCCGGCGTAGCCGCGATCTTGTCGAGCGCCTGATCCATAATCCTGAGGGATTGCCGCATCTCCTCCATCCGCACGAGGTAGCGATCGTAGCAATCGCCGTTCTTGCCGATGGGGATGTCGAAATCATAAGCGTCGTAGCCGTCATAGGGCTGCGACTTGCGCAGGTCCCAGGGCACCCCCGAACCGCGCAGCATCGGCCCCGAGAACCCCCAGGCCATCGCCTCTTCGGCAGTCGCCTTGCCGATATCGACCGTGCGCTGCTTGAAGATGCGATTGCCCGTCAGCAACGTCTCCATATCGGCGACGATCCGGGGGAAGCGCTTCGTCCAGGCACGGATGTCGTCGGCAAGGCGTGGCGGCAGGTCCTGCGCGACGCCGCCGGGGCGGAAGTAATTGGCGTGGAGTCGTGCGCCGCAGACGCGCTCGTAGAACTCCATCAGCTTCTCGCGCTCTTCGAAGGCCCAGAGCAGCGGGGTCATCGCGCCAACGTCGAGGGCAAAGGTTGTGATGTTCAAGAGGTGGTTCAGAATGCGCCCGATCTCGGCATAAAGCACGCGGATCGCTGCGGCGCGTGGCGGCGCCTTGATCCCCAGGAGCTTCTCGACCGCGAGAGCGAAGGCGTGCTCCTGATTCATCGGCGAGACATAGTCCAGCCGATCGAAATACGGCACGGCCTGCGTGTAGGTCTTGTACTCGATCAGCTTCTCGGTACCGCGATGAAGCAGGCCGATATGTGGATCGGCGCGTTCGACGACCTCGCCGTCCATCTCGAGCACGAGGCGTAACACGCCATGTGCAGCGGGATGCTGCGGCCCGAAATTCATGGTTAAGTTCTTGAGGGCGACTTCGACCGTGGTGATGGGAACGGGCATGGTGGCTCAGGCCTTTGGCGCGGGTGGCGGCGCGCTCGCCTTTTCGTCGCCGGGAAGGACACGGGTCATGCCTTCCCACGGCGAGAGAAAGTCGAAACTACGAAAGTCCTGCGTCAGCTTCACCGGCTCGTAGACGACGCGCTTCTGCTCGTCATCGTAGCGAACCTCGACATAACCCGTCAGCGGGAAGTCCTTGCGCAGCGGATGTCCCTCGAAGCCGTAATCCGTGAGGATGCGGCGCAAATCCGGATGATCGGAAAAGAAGATGCCGTAGAGGTCCCAAGCCTCGCGTTCATACCAACCAGCCGACGGAAATAGCCCCGTCACCGATGGAACGGGCGTCACCTCGTCCGTCTGCACCTTTACGCGCACACGCTGATTGAGCTTCAGCGACAGCAGATTGTAGACGACGTCGAAGCGACGCTCGCGCTCTGGCCAATCGACGCCGCAGACATCCATCAGGCACTTGAACTCGCACTGGCTGTCGTCGCGCAGGAACGTCAGAACCCGGGTGATGGAGGTTGCGTTCGCGACGACCGTCAACTCGTCGAGTCGCTCGGACACGGACAGCACGTCGTCGAAAAGCGCCGCGGCGATGTAGTCGCCGAGTTCCTTGAGCGCGGGATTCATCGGGCCGGACTCACCGCGCAATCGTCGTGGTACGGCGGATCTTCTTCTGCAACTGCAGAACGCCGTAGAGCAGAGCCTCCGCCGTGGGCGGGCAGCCGGGCACGTAGATGTCGACCGGCACGATGCGATCGCAGCCTCGCACGACCGAGTACGAGTAGTGATAGTAGCCGCCGCCATTCGCGCAGCTGCCCATCGAGATCACCCAGCGCGGCTCGGCCATCTGGTCGTAGACCTTGCGCAAGGCCGGCGCCATCTTGTTGGTCAGCGTGCCCGCCACGATCATGACGTCCGACTGGCGCGGGCTCGGCCGGAAGACGATGCCGAAGCGATCGAAATCATAGCGACTGGCGGCGCTCTGCATCATCTCGACAGCGCAGCAGGCCAGCCCGAAAGTCATCGGCCAAAGCGAACCGGTGCGCGCCCAAGCGACGAGCTTGTCCAACTGCGCCACGACAAACCCCTTGTCGTCGAGTTCGTCCGTCACAGTCCGGAGCAGAGCGTCTTGTTGGTCGCCGGGCATCAACAGCCCGGCTTTCGGCGCGATTACTCCCATTCCAGCGCCCCCTTCTTCCACTCATAGGCAAACCCGACGGTCAGCACGCCAAGAAAGACGATCATCGACCAGAAGCCGAACAGACCGACATCGCCGAGCGCCACCGCCCACGGGAACAGGAAAGCGACCTCGAGGTCGAAGATGATGAACAGGATTGCGACGAGATAGAACCGCACGTCGAATTGCTTGCGGGCATCGTCGAAGGCCTCGAAACCGCACTCGTAGGCGGATAGCTTCTCGGGGTCAGGCTTCTGCCGGCCAGCAACGATCGACGCAGCCACCATCAGGCCGGCAAGAGCAACGGCGATCCCGAGAAAGATCAGGATCGGCAAATATTCGCGTAGCAACGCGTCCATCGGTTCCAAGACCGGCATCGCCCGGCCGAGCGCTCAGTGAGCGCTCGATCCGACAACCGGCTCCCAAACATGCGAACGAAACGACGATTCTGCCCGTTTCTACGGCCGGTTATAGAGAGGCTCCGCGTTTTATGAAAGACTCCTTTCGCAACCCCAGGCTCGGATGTTGGTGAGCGTCATCGACGCACCCTTGTATTCGCGGTGCTGAGATCGCCGTAGGAGTTGGGCGATCGACGGAGGGCGCAATGGCGACGAGGCGACGGTGGGATTGGGCGACGAAGGCGCGGCTGGTG
>Ga0163144_10000707_pt1 | contig 78427 bp, 70 predicted proteins | sample OliLak19BULKMAT1_FD_123175 | JGI IMG/M metagenome (GOLD analysis project Ga0163144, IMG submission 123175) | Freshwater microbial mat bacterial communities from Lake Vanda, McMurdo Dry Valleys, Antarctica - Oligotrophic Lake LV.19.BULKMAT1 | ecosystem: Environmental > Aquatic > Freshwater >... | reverse complement strand
GGCTCTACCGATGGCACTGGAATGGGAATGTAGGGGATTTCGCTTTCTGACTGGTCGCTAATTTTGAAACCAGACGTTGAAGAAGATACAAATCCATCACTGTTGGGGTCTAAAACTAGTCTTCCACTCCCAGTGGCTGGTTCGACAATTAAGCCGGGTGTTTGTGCAGAAACTAAAATTATTGAAGTGATACAGAGGAAGAAGATGATGTGTTTAATGGCTGCGGTAAAATTATATATCATACTTTATTTATTTGTGCAAATCAGGAAACGGTCGATTAATTTGTTTATGATAGGGTTAAGGTTCTTGGTTCTGCTATTTTTTTTAAGAAGGAAAAATGTTTCGATAAATAAATAAAACGGCAAATCGCTAACCCATTTTAGACTAAATATTTTGCGTAATTTATTTATTTATTCCACTTTACAATATTAGAAATTATGTTAGTAAATATTTTAAAATAATAAAAATGGTGGCGAAAAGAGAATATAAAACTTTTTCTCGTTGATTTCTTTATTTATCACACTATAACGACCTTTCATTTTAATCAAAATACGAAATTAGCTTGACAGAGTAGCTTGTTGCAAAGCCTTCGTTTGTTGGGGAAACATGCCCGTCTCTGGAGGGCTTAATATGGCTCAACCCAAACTTGTACCTGGATCAATTAGAAGATCTGTTGTTTGTGCGCTCAATTTGGCAAAAAGAATGAATGGAAAAAAAACAGTAAAATCTAATTTCATCGTTGAAAAATTATGTGCTTTTAAAAAGGTAGGAAAGATTTTTAGCTCATACTTGATTTTAACAAAAAAGTTGCAGTGGCGAACGCCATCAATTCCCTTAATCGTTTTATTAATACTATTGCACGTTAAATAAACTTAAATTTATTAATTAAATTTCATAATATTTTATTGAAGGATACCTGTTACAGTTTCTTGGCTGTTTTAAAATATCCACACGTGGCTGTAAAGCTGGCAAATATCAAACACCATATTATTCTTTTAAAATTAAATAAAAATATGCGGTTCATTGTCGGGTATTTAGGCAATTTCAATTGTCCTTTTGCCAATGGATGGTGCAAAATAGGGTCAGAATGGCTGATAAAAATAAGGCTATATAAAATCAGTGTGCCTAATGAAGCTAAATTGAATCCACCTTGCCTTGATGATAACTTGGCCTTAGAAAAAACACAACGTGCGGTAGGGCAACATAAGAAATACGAAATCCATAGTTAGTCCATCTTCTAAATTTGCTGTTATTTCAGTTCCTTGGTTTGGAAAATAAAATATACGATACAAAACCGATTTTTTTTCTGCAACTTTTTTACTAACTAAAGTCAGTTGAATAAAAAGATTTAAGACTGTGAACTGTACTATTTTGATTTTTTAGCGAGTAAAAACAATACCTTAGCAAGAGTAAAATGATTTTGTCAGCCATTATGTCGTTTAGATAAATGTTACCAACGGATTTGCAGGCTTCGATTAGAAACCTATTTGAAAAATATCATCCCATATCTGAAAACGCATGGAAAAATTTTGTTAAAATGCTAAAGCCTATGACCATTTCAAAAGGTGAAAAAGTGCTCAAAGAAGGAGAAATTGTAAAAGGTGTGTGGCTGTTAGTAAATGGAGTAATGAGAAGCTATTTTATTAAAAACGACAAGGAAGTGACCACTTGGATAGCCACGGAAGGCATGCCATTTACCAATTACCGTAGCCTCACTTTGAGCGTGCCTTCACGCGAAACCATCGAAGCTATTGAAGACTCGTATCTGCTTTTTGTATCTGCTGCCGATCAGCAATATATGTACGATCACCACTTCGAGTTCAATATAGTGGGCAGAAAAATGGCTGAAGAATATTTTGTAACTTATGACGACAGGCTCATTGCAATGCTGTATGCTACTGCCGAAGAAAAATTTAACAACCTCATGCACACGCAGCCCGAGCTATTCAATAGAGTACCCATAAAACACCTGGCTTCCTACCTCGATATGACCCCCGAAACATTGAGCAGGCTGCGGAAAAAGCCCATAAATAGGCAAGCTATTGCATAGCAATTGGCTTTTTGTATGCCACTTTAATAAGCCAAATGCCCTTTCTTTTTCACTCTAATTCTGTATATACTTTTGCTTGCCGTAATGTATAGCGACTGCAAATCTTTGTCGCCAAAGGCCAGATTTGCAGGGTTTTCGGGCAGTTTGATCGAACCCAGGAATTTCCCTTTTTTATCCATTATCACCACTCCCCCATTGCCTGTACAATATATATTTCCCTCAACATCTACTTTTATGCCATCAGGGTTGCCGGTTATTTCTGGCTCTTGCATCAGTGTGCGGCTTGCGCTTCCTTTTTCATTTATCTGATAGGCCTTCCACAGATATCCATATTGCGACTGGGCTACATATAAAGTTTTTTCGTCAGGAGAAAGAGCTATGCCGTTGGGGCGTGCCAAAGTAGAATCTATTACTATGGTTTTGCCTTCCTTTACATAATATACGCCATTCATCTTGAGCTCTTTCAGCGAATCTTGATCACCATTTTTTAAACCGTATGGCGGATCGGTAAAGAAAAAAGAGCCGTCTTTTTTAAACACAATATCATTGGGACTACTGGGTTTCTTGCCCTCAAGTTTGTCTATCAGCACCGACAGTTTTCCCATTTTATCATAACTCACAATGCGCCTTCCAGCATGCTCGCAAGCCACCAAATTGCCCATTTTATCAAAAGTGAGCCCGTTGCTATTGCCCGAAGGCGTAATGTAAACCGTACTTTTGCCCTCAGGAGTGAGTTTAAAAATGGTGTTGGCAGGAATATCGCTGAATAGCAAAAACCCATCGCCATGCCACACCGGACCTTCCACAAATTGGTAGCCACTAGCTATCTTTTCTATTTTGACATCTTTACTTATAAAATCCCAAAGCTTTACATCGATGACGGTGATAAAATCAGACTGCGCTTGCAGGTAAAAGCAAACTGTGAGTAGAAAAATAGCTAAAAAATATTTAATGGGCATTTTCATGGCGTTTTTTTATGGCTGATGTGTACAGATGCTGCAGCCAGTAGCTGCGATGTGCGGTTGTCAACTACAAAACTAGTGATATATTTTACAGTAGAATTAGAGCTGACTCATTGTTGCTGTGTTGGGCAATTGTAACTGCTTTGCAGATGCAACAACTGAAATCAAAAAACCTTTTTATGACCTTTCAGGTACGAAAGCCAAATATAATTTTGCCGAAATGTGCTCTTCTCACGAAACATTAATTATGTGCAAACGATTTGATCAAACAACCGCAAAACCTCAATAATGCATCTCAGCTTATAGTTTCTGGGTGTGAAAGGAAAAAACCTTGGCAGATTATTTATTGAGGATAAATCACAAAAAAGCCTCAATCAGGGGTTTTGAGCTTTACCAAAAATCTGGAAAGCTCTTGGCATAATAAATATACCCATAATTTGGCGGAGCTATCCCCAATTCTCGCAGCCTTTGCGACACTTGCCCCCGGTGATGGGTGCCATGGTTGGCCACATGAATAAGAATGTCGGTAATGGTCATGAAAAAAGTATCGCCATCAAGGGTGGTGGTTTCTACTTTCTCATTCAGTTTGGCCAGCCTCAGCTTGCTTACAAATTTTATATACAATTCTGTGAGGGCACTATTTTTACTTTTCAGATTCTCAAGATTATAAACGGCCCATAAATCTATGGCGGTGTGGGGGTCGCCAGTCAATTTGTTGTATCGCATTCTTTGCGTGTTCAAGATATGGCACATCATTTTGGTGATGTAGGCATCTTGCACGTTGTTTTGTTCTATGGTTTCAAACAGCAGTTCGTTAGACCAATGGCTATAATTGAATATTTTCAGTAGGTAATCCTTCATGGCTTATATTTGACATTAAATTAAATGAGGTAAAAAAAGATTTAGGTTGAAATAGGTATGCAATTAATAGAAGTAAAAGATAAATCAGAGAAAAAGCAATTTTTAGAAATGCCCGCAGAGCTGTACAAAGATGTTGCGGCTTGGATTCGCCCACTTGATAAAGATATAGAGAAAGTATTTGATATCGCACAAAATAAATATTTTCGCCATGGCGAATGTGCACGCTGGATTTTACAAAACGAAAATGGCGACACTATTGGCAGGGTTGCCGCCTTCATCAATCGCAAAACTGCTAAAACAACCGAATATGCTACAGGCGGTTTGGGTTTTTTTGAATGTGTAAATGACAAAAATGCAGCAAAAACGCTTTTTGATTGTGCCATTGCTTGGAATAAAGAGCGGGGAATGGAAGCCATAGACGGCCCCATTAACTTTGGCGAACGCGATCAATGGTGGGGACTGCTAGTGGCCGGTTTTGATAAAGAGCCCAACTATTGTATGCCCTATACCATGCCTTACTACCGTATATTGTTTGAAGATAATGGCTTCAAAAACTACTTCGAGCAATATACCTACAGTATGCCCGTGCAATCGCGAATGCCCGAAAAATACCAAGAAAAGGCCAGTAGAATAGCCCGCGACAATAACTACAACTACAAAAACTATGATAAAACCAAACAAGAAAAATTTGCTGACGACTTTGTGGTGATATACAATAAAGCATGGGCAAAGCATGAGGGTGTAAAAGGGATGGCAAAAGCACAAGCTCAGTCAATATTTAAACAAATGAACCCCATTGTAGATACCGATATTGTAGTTTTCGCTTATTACAAAGACGAACCCATAGGCTTCTTCTTGATGATACCCGAGCTGAACCAGATATTCAAGTACCTGAACGGCAAATTTGATCTGTGGGCAAAATTAAAATTTCTGTACCACCAAAAAATAAAAAAATCGTGCAGGAAAATGTTTGGTGTGGCCTTTGGCATTATTCCCGAATATCAATCTAGAGGCGTGGAGGGTGCAATAATAATGGAAGCGGCCCGCATTATTCAGCCCAAAGATAAATACGACACTTTCGAAATGAACTGGATTGGCGACTTCAACCCCAAAATGATACACTTGATAGGCGAATTTGGTGCCACAGTGGCCAAAACCCACATTACCTACCGCAAGATTTTTGATGAATCGAAGCCATTTTACCGAGCTAAGGTGATATTGTAATCAGTCAAGATTCGGTGGGTAAATTACTTTGATGGCTGTCATTGCCATTCAATTGATCGACATTAATAAAAATTACAGCACATTTCAATTGCAATCTGCTCTTTAGCACGTATTGTGATAATAGTGGACTAATGTGATTTGCAATTTGTAAAGAATGTATGCTGCCTCGTATAATAAAATAAACCATTATGAAAACAAAAGTAGATATAGTAAACAATTGGCTGCCCCGCTATACGGGCACTCCTATTGAGGATTTTGGAGAATATATATTGCTGACCAATTTCTTTAATTATGTAGAGATGTTTGCAGAGCGGTTCAGTGCCCCTATCGTAGGCCGCGATAAAGCCATGCAAACCTGCACTTCCGACAATATTACCATTATCAATTTCGGAATGGGCAGCCCCATGGCTGCAACTGTAATGGATTTGCTCACTGCCCTCATGCCAAAGGCAGTATTATTTTTAGGAAAATGTGGCGGCTTAAGGAAAATTACCAAAATAGGAGACTTAATTTTGCCCATCGCAGCGGTGCGAGCTGAGGGCACTAGCGACAGCTACCTACCCAAAGAAGTGCCCGCGTTACCTTCCTTCAGATTGCAGATGGCCGTGTCGCACACTATTAAAGCCTACGAGTTAGACTATTACACAGGCATGTGCTACACCACAAACCGCAGGGTATGGGAACATGACGAGCAATTCAAGGAATACTTGCTGCAGATCAGGGCATTGTGTATTGATATGGAAACAGCCACCATATTTATTGTGGGGTTTGCCAATAAAATTCCTCATGGGGCACTGCTGCTAGTTTCCGACAGTCCAATGTCGCCCGAAGGCGTGAAAACCGAAGCCAGCGACAAAATCGTGACCGCCAATTACGTAAAAAACCACCTCAACATAGGCATTGATTCGTTGATAGAACTGCGAGATTCTGGCGAATCGGTAAAGCATTTGCGATTTGAAGCCCTACCTGAAAAATAAGATGCGATGAACCAACTGCCCATCAGTGTGCAGGCTATGTTTTGCAGGTAGGCATGTCAGAAATTGTCTTTTATAAGAAAATCAAACTATATGTATTGCCCCTGCTATCGCTTTCTAGAATATTTTTTTGGAGATAATGCTTTTATACGGCAATGCACAAGCACAGGCGTGTTTATTTTTGGCGAAAAAACCCTCCCTCGGCTGGCTGCAACGGGTTTTATTCCGAAATAAAAAGCAGATTTATGTATCATTTGCGGTGGCAATAAAATTTTTAAATATACCCGCCAGCGGGTATATCCTTGTGTATTTCAAAGCCGTAATTTTGTGTCGATTAAAGCATCAAGAAATTATTCCATCTCACATAGCTATGACACGTATACTCCCCAAGTTTTTCCATTTTATCAAGCAAATCTCAATTGAACTTATCATTTTTTTGCTTCTGTTTATGATTTTGGTATCCAATCTGGCCGGTCAGGTTTAAGATATTCATAGGTTGTTTTGTATTTATTGGTTCTATAAAAAAAGCCACCTCCTAGGTGGCTTTTTTATTACAGATCATACACATTGATTTGTGTTTTTGCAAAATATTTGCCATCACCATTATTAAAATTTAAAGGGCACAGCTGCAAACTTGCCACTTTTGACCACAATGGTTTTGGCTGTAGATACTGCTCTGAATTCAAATTCCCCTAAAATTAAGCCCTCCACTTGGTCGAAACTTATGATGTTTACAAACCCTGTATGGAGCGAATCTGTATAGTATTATTCGTAGATTATATCGTTTGTGAATACCGAAAACGAACCGATGGCTGCAAAATCGGTTGCTCCTCAAGTATAATTACCAACACCTGCAAATTTATTTACGTGCAAAAGTAATTGGACATTGCTTGTATCGCTGTATTAGGCATAATTGCCGTTTGCAAATATTTTTGATGAAGAACTCGCTGCTGAAGCTAGCATAAAATGAACCTGGTGTATTTGTAGATAATGAATTACTATTTGGTCTGCTTTTCTGGAGGCTGTCAGCAGTATTTTGCGTTGTGTTTCATGGCGTGTTATTACTAGTGGCTGAAACTCCTGGAGCAGTTAATGTTGAATTTGTCGGTTTCAAATCATTGACCAGATCGTTGTTTTTTGTACATGCTGCCTATGCAAGAGTAAAAAATTAATGTAACGAAAGAATTACTAACCTTCATTTTGTAAAAAATTTAAAGGTTAGAGTAATTATAAAATATATGTTAACAAGGCATTCTTTAAACAAAAGGTTGGCAGATCAAAAAAAGTCATTCAGAATCTCTGAATGGCTTTGAAGAACTAACAAGATTAAATTTTAACTTAAACATTAATCGATCTCATACTTACTATTTCCTGATTTCGTGATGAAAATCAGCTTTTGATGATCAATGCTTGTTTTTAAAAAATCTAATCTTTCACTATTTTGTTCACGGCAACAATAGATGCACCACTAAAGAAATCCAGGTAAATGTAACCTCAAGCCCAGAAGTAGCAGTGGCTGCAAGGTTTAATACCGAATTGGCGCAAAGGAAATTGGAAGGTAGATTAAAAAAATGGATTGGCTCTTTTTAGCTGCAAAACTGCATAAAGTGCAGGAAACCAATGTATTGAAATAAAAAAAGAACTTGCATAATATCCTTTGCTTGAACATCGAATTAAGCATAGCGAGACACTCAGACATATAAAAATGCTATTGACCAATAAAAAAAATAGCTTTCTACACGTACATCTAGCAATTGGCCAATTTGCTTTTTGCAAACCAGGCTTTAGGAATTTACCAAACCATTTGTATGATGGTAAGCCACCAATTCCATTAGCGGAGCTTGCACGATTTTGGTTACGTTGGCATGTTTTTTTGCAGCTACTTCTCTCATAACTGGTTCTAAAAAATAGGCCACTGAACCTACAAAACCGATTTCATGTTTCTGATAGTTTTCATAGCGACAAATTGTATTGTCAAACTGTGCCTCGAAACTTTTGTAAACTAAATCGTGGATATAAGGATGGCTAATATTTTCCACTAGAAATGGCATATAAGAGGCCAGATAACGACTTGGAAAAGGCTTTAAATAAACCGCATCCATCATTTGCTCGGTACGGTCGGTGTATTTTTTATCGAATTTCTCTCTTATGTCTTCGGGCATAGCTTTACGGATGTAATCGGCAATGAGCAGCTTGCCTTTGTAGCCTCCGCTACCTTCATCGCCCATAAATAGCCCAAGCGAATGAATGTTGTAAATCACATCTTTGCCATCGTAAAGGCATGAGTTTGAGCCAGTTCCGGCTATGCAAGCAATGCCAGGAGCATCGCCAAACAGAGCCCTTGCCGAAGCCAACAGATCGTGATTCACTATGATGTCAGTGCCTGGAAAAACGCTCCTAAGGCCTTTTTTTATCACATCGCGTTGGGCTTGCAATTCGCAACCTGCACCATAAAAGTAAATTGTTTCCACTTTTTCTGTGAATGGCAGGTTGGGTATAAGTGAATCGCTAAGATTGTTCTCAATATCATCAGGATTCTGATAATAGGGATTCATTCCAATTGTTTTGTATTCAAATGCTTTATCGTTCTTATCGAAAAAATACCAGCTCGTTTTGGTGGTGCCGCTTTCTACTATTGCAATCATTAGGGTATCAGAATTAGATTTAAAAAGGGTGTGAAGACAAAAACTTTGTGAAATTAGTGATTAAAGTAAAATTAGCTTCAAATTGTCATGTAATTAGTATTTTAATTTCATCCAAATGGTGTTGGCTTTCATAAGTGAGCCATAATTCCCAGGCCACAATTCCATTTGTGTATTAAATAAAAACGTTAACGGGATTGTGCGAGTCGATGTATCGAATAAAGATAAAAAAAACGTTTGTGACAGCATTGTCTGCGACCTTGTTTGCAATCAGTTCTGTGTTTGCTTGCGCTTTCTATATCCGCTGGGCTATGCCTTACAATGAGGAGGGACGATTTTTTGACCTAGAAAGTTTGATAGTTTATAAGCAACAATCAGTATTGGTTTATGGCCTTTTGGCAATAACTGCGCTTGTTTTAGCTACTTTTACACTCCGCATTGCGATAAGAGTAGGGGAAAAGAATTTGTAAGTGTAAACATAAACTAAGCAAGAAAGTACGCTTGTGATGAAAATTCGGCAAATGCCACTCCTTCTCCGAAAGTGGATTATTATTCCCGTGTTTACTTTTGGCCAAAGTGCTGTTCCAGAAGCATGAGAGGTTCATCCTCGGCAAATTACATTTTACTTACTCTTAAAAAGGACTGAATTTATTGAAAGCACGCTTGATTGAACAAAAATTTTATATCGCTTTTTGTCAATTAAGCATAGTTGTTATAAATTTACTTGTTTATAAACTTATGATAGGTTTCCGAATTATTTTATGTTTTATATTTTCAGGCCTTTTGGCAAATGCACAGACACTTGATTCCATCAAATTGAGCAACGGTGGCGGCTTTTCTGGCCAAAGTACAGTATATAAAATAACGAAAAAACAAGTATTAAAGGGCACTGCTAAAGGAAGTACGATGTACACCGAGAGAGCACCTCTACCTTGCAAGCAGAAAAAACAGCTCTTCAAATCGGCACAAAAAATAGAAACGTCAAATCAAGAATTTAACCACCCTTTCAACAAGAGCCAAAGTATTGAGCTATTTTCAAAGGCAAAATCGGTGAGATATACCTGGGGCGACCCTGCGCATGAGACACCTATTATGATTCAAAACTATTACGATTCTACCATGATCTTTATTAAAACTCTAAAATTTAAACCCAAATGAAAAAATTTCACCTCACTCCAAAACTTATATTGATCGGCTTCTTTGGGCTTCTTTACATTGAGCCGCTGGCCCAAATCTCCAATGGCTTTAAATCAAAGCAACACACGGCAGCAACCAAGAAGCCAAATTTGAGTGCTCAACTGATTGTGGGAAAACAAAACCAATCTCATTTTCTGCGGACACAGCCATTCAAACAAGTAAACCAACCCTTTGCATTGGCCAGGCGAAGCATCACCGCCAACCTGCGAGCAGAAAGTGCTGTTCAGGTTATTAAATCAAGAGAATCAGGGTTACCCATATTTATTTCCACCCCTGCCCTAGCAAATAATGCACGTACAGAAGCCCAAACCAATACCAAAACGGCAAGCTTTGCCTACCTAAACCAGCTGTCGGCTACTATGGGTCTAGACAAACCTGAGCAAAATTTTATGGTGACAAAAATCGAAATAGAGCAAAATGGGAAAGCACTTGTGCGATTGAACCAAAGATTTAGCGGCTTAAAAGTGTTGGGTGCCGAAGCCATAGTGCACCTTGACGCCAACGGAAACGGGGAAACATTCAACGGTAAATACCATTTAATCAAAAGCACTGTGGATACTGTGGCTACCATTTCACCAGAACTTGCGATTCAAATTGCGGTAAATGACTTGGCCAATGTTGCAAAATTTAGTTCTTTCTCAGAGGTTCAAAAAACCCTTTTACCCTACAGCGAGCCGCAAATTGAAAAAGTAGTAGTGGAAGAAAAATCATTGCTTAGGAGCTTCTTATTGGCTTTTCAAGTTTCTATCAGACCTAATTTGCTTGAGGAATGGATATACACTGTAAATGCAAAATCGGGCAAAATTATTGAAAAATATAAAAACACTTGCCATGCCGATGGCCCAAGAACTGCAACAGCCACCGATGTGAATGGTGTAGTAAGAACTATTAATACTTACCAAGAAGGGTCAAGCTATATCTTGGCCGATGCTAGCAAAGCCATGTACAAGGCTGCTAGCAAAACTGGAATAATATTGACCTACGATGCAAATTCTAGTTTTGGCAAGAATTTTAAAATACAAACCATTTCATCGTCAAACAACAGTTGGAATACCCCTAAAGGAGTAGCTGGCCATTACAACGCAGGTTTAGCTTATGATTATTTTAAAAATACGCACAATAGAAATTCAATTGATGGAAAAGGAGGCGATATTATATCTATCATTAATGTGGCAGATGATGATGGCACTGCCCTCGACAATGCCTACTGGAACGGCAAAGCTATGTTTTATGGCAACGGAAATACGTCTTTCAAACCGATGGCAGGATCGTTGGATGTTGCTGGGCATGAAATGACCCATGGCGTGGTGCAAAGTACAGCCAACCTAAAGTACGAAGGGGAATCGGGTGCTATAAACGAATCGATGGCCGATATTTTCGGCTGTATGATGGACTCCACCGACTGGTTGATTGGGGAAGATGTTACAAAAACTTCTGCTTATCCTTCTGGGGCGTTGCGCTCGATGTCCGACCCACACAATGGAGGTACTTCACTCAACGACAATGGCTTTCAACCCAAGACTATGGGTGAGAAGTATATTGGCACTGAAGATTATGGTGGTGTGCATATCAACAGCGGAATTCCCAATTGGGCTTTTTATAAGTATGCTATAGCAGTGGGCAGATTCAGGGCATCGAAGGTTTTTTATAGGGCACTGACAAATTACCTTACAGCTAGTTCACAATTTATTGATTTGAGGATAGCCGTTATTCAGTCTGCCAAAGATTTGTACGGCAGTACTTCCAAGGAATCAACCCAAGCAGCATCTGCTTTTCAAGCAGTAGGAATCACCGATGGTACTACCGAAACATACACTAGCACTTTACCTACAAATCCGGGAACGGAATATTTACTCTCTTACGACACTGACGACAGCAATACTGACGGTCTTTACCGCTCTCCGGCAACAGCTACCAATTTCACTGCTTTAGTCACCAAAACGCTAGGCAACAAACCAAGCGTAACCGATGATGGTAGCTATGCCGTGTTTGTAGGTACTGACAAAAAACTATACAGAATCACGCTCGACCCAAGTAAAACCTTCGAAATCGTGGTAATTCAGGATGAAGCCATTTGGTCAAATGTGGCTATTTCCAAAGACGGAAACCGCATTGCAGCCATCGCAGCCGATATTGACACATCTATATATGTGTACGACTTCAATATTGAAAAATGGTCGAAGTTTGCTTTGTACAATCCTACCTTTACAGAAGGCGTAAAGTCTAGTGGGCCGCTATATGCCGATGCAATTGAGTGGGATTATAGTGGAGAAAACCTTATTTACGATTGCTTTAATCGCATTACCAACTCAAATGGAGATGACATTGAATACTGGGATATCAACATTCTAAACGCTTGGGACAAAGGTTTAAATAAGTTTACTTCAGGTGACATCACCAAGCTTTTCAATAATTTGGAAGAAGGTGAAAGCATTGGCAATCCAGTGTTTGCTAAAAAATCTCCCAACGTCATTGCATTCGACTACTTCAATGCACCCAACACAGTTTTTGGGATATTCGGCCTCGACATTGAGAAAAACGATTTGAATGTTATTGCCTTAAACAACACCTTTGGTCATCCTTCTTTCAACAGGGATGATAGCCGATTGGCATTTGGCTCTTACGACAATTCCAATAATTTAAATACCTATTATGCAATACTAAATACCGACAAAATTTCGGCAGACGACACCCAATACAAGCTTATTGACAAGGCCAAATGGCCTATATATTTCTCTTTAGGAACTAGAAAAATCAATACTTCTAATGAAAAAGTGGAGGAAAACAGTATACTATTTTATCCAAATCCTACAACAAATGAATTGTTTTTCAGCTTAGAAAAAAATAGTTATGATACTATTGAAATAGAAGTCTTGAACAATTTGGGACTTACAGTACTAAAATCATCCTACATGACAACCGAACTAAACTTGAAAATTGATGTAAGCAAGCTCAATGCAGGCATATATTATTTAAAAGCAAACACAGTGGGTACTAGTGCGGTGAAGAAATTTATAAAACAAGATTAAACTATTGTTCATTAACCAATATCGTTTGATTGGCAATTCCTTTTCCTTTGCCCACGCCAGCTTCTGCAAAATCGTGACAAAATGCCGCACAGGGATGGGATTCTGCAAAACAATGTTGAACAACAAAACGGCCTTGATCGACCGACTCCAAGAAACATTTCCATACAAGAGATGATATCGGAAAATAATGGGTCTTGGGGCTGTCATTGTATATTGGATGGTTTCACAACATCGTTGATTTGCCAATAAAAGTTAGAACAAAAGTAATTAACGTCTCATCTTTAGCAATTCGCAAGCTGCAATTTTCAAGGCCCTATTTACCCTCAGCTTCTTTCTTTTTCTTCTTTGCTTCTTTCCTAAAATATCCTCTCAAAAGAAAGTTGTGCTGCAACGCTTCTAAATCTTTATCCAGTTTTTGTGAGCTAGTTTCAAGGTTTTTTATTGTCTCCTTCAAATTATTCCCTGATTCCGCATCGTGTAGCATCACACCCACAGGGCTTTTGGTGTCGCTACTTGCCGCCTTCAAATTTGAGATCAATATCTTGGTGGTATCCGCCATTTGCTGAATTTTCAAAAAGGAAGCCCTCATTGAATTGAAAACCATAGTATCGGTAACCAAATCGTTTACCAATGTGCCTTTCTTGTTAAGATTGGCAGAGAAATCATTGAGTGAATTCATCATTTTCTTGGTTTTGCTTGCCGAATATTCGAGCGATGCGGTAGTGGCAGCGATATTGTTATACACCTTGTCTTCGTTCAATAATTTACTAATTGAACCATCTCCACTAGCTAATTTTCTGCTTACCAGTTTTAAATCGCTCGTTATCTCTACCAGATTTTTATTGCTTTCCTGAAATGTGCTCATCATGTCTTCGGTCGATAGTGATTTGAGCACGCCCAAAGTATCACCTTGTTCTACCTCTTGAGCGAGCGATGTTCCACCAGTAATTACAATGATTTTGTTTCCTATCAATCCATCGGTGCTTATTTTCACCTTAGCATTCTTGCGAATATATTGCTTTGCGTTTTTATCAATATCCAACACTACCTCTACCTGCGATTTGCCATAAAAACGAAGATTTTTTACAACGCCTATTTTTACACCTGAAAACCATACATTCCCGCCAGGAAGCAGGCCGTTTACATCTTCAAAATGTGTGTAAATACTCATTTTTTGCGTAAAGGTATCCTTGATGTTGCCTATGGCCAAAATTCCCCCTAACAAAATAAGAAGACCTACAAATATGAATATACCTACCACAATGGCACGTCTGCTGCTTGACTCTTTCATGACTCTGTAAAATTATATTTGTAAAAACGCTGAACTCTTTCATCTTGGATTTTAAATACTTCATCGAAAGTACCTGCACTTAAAAACTTGCCCTCTAGCATCATCGCTACTCGGTCTCCGGTAGCTTTAGCACAGGTAAGGTCGTGGGTGATTATGATGGAAGTAGTATTGTATTTTTCCTGAACCTCATTGATCAGCTCATTAATTTCTTCACATGTGATGGGGTCTAACCCTGAAGTTGGCTCATCATACAACATAATTTCGGGCTTGAGAATTAGTGTCCGTGCGATGCCAATTCGTTTTTTTTGCCCGCCAGAAAGATCAGAAGGCATACGGTTCATTTTGTCTTTCAGTCCAACAGCTTCTAGCACCTCTTCCACTGCATTGGTAATTTCAGCTTTTTGTAAATGCTTAAAATTCATCTTCAATGGAAATTCCAAATTTTGCTTAATGTTCATGCTATCGTAAAGTGCGCTATTCTGAAACGAGAAACCAATGCGCAAACGCAAGGCGTCTAGTTGTTTGCCCATCAGCACATCTGCTCTTTCGCCAAACACATCTACCGTGCCAGCATCGGGCCTCAGCAAACCTACAATAATTTTGATCAACACAGATTTTCCAGTTCCAGAGCGGCCTAAAACCACCACATTTTCACCCTTAAATACCTCTAGGTCAATACCTTTGAGCACATCGAGGTCTCCAAACGATTTGTACAATCCCTTGATGGAGATGACAGCATTGTGTGTCTCTATACTATTTTTTGAATTGGCTGCTCTCATTTTTGTTAGAAATAACTGATCCAATTTCCCACTTGCACAATAAGTATTTCTTCTATAAATACCAGGAACATCGACAACACAACTGCCTGATTGGCAGCCCTGCCCACGCCTCTAGTTCCCTGCGATGCATTGAAGCCTTTGTAACACCCCACCATACCTATTGTTAGGCCAAAAACCACCGACTTCGCCAACGAAGTGTACAAATCTATAAAGCTAATGCTGGCCAACCCAGTATTGAAAAAATTGACGAAACTGGTCTTTTCTATTTCATGCACATTCATATAAGCGCCTAACAGCCCTAGAAAACTACAATATAACGCAAGAATGGGAATGGTGATAGTTGTGGCCAATATGCGGCTTACCACTAGGTATTTAAATGGGTTGATGGCTGAAACTTCCATGGCTTCGATTTGTTCCGACACCTTCATCGAGCCCAATTCGGCACCTATACTCGACCCCACTTTCCCAGCGCATATAAGTGCAGTTACCAATGGCCCTAAGGCTCTGATCAAAGCTATTGAGATTAAGGAAGGCAACCAAGAGGCTGCACCAAATGCCTCTAAAGACGGCCGAGATTGCTTTGTAAAAACGATTCCGGTCACAAAACCAGTGAGTGTAATCAACACTAAAGATTTAACACCCACTTCATAACATTGGCTAATTACTTCCCTCCAATGAAAGGGAGGTTTTACCACCTCCTTAAAAAACCGAATGAAAAACCGGTAGGCATTATATACACCAGTAAAGAAATCGTCAATACCTTCGGATAATAGATGCTTGTGGGTAGTGGATGGTGTCAAATAGAAAGGATTTTAAATGTGTGTTAGGTTTTAGAATAACAGTTTACAGAATCATGCCATGCAGAAAGGTGCACGAAGAGAACTACCGGCAAATATATAGCTTCCAAGCAAAGTTCCTTTTAAAAATAGACATAGAACAAAAATGTCGCCTTAGCGGGGGGCAATTCGAATAGCTCAAATGCAAACGTTGGCGCAAGTTTGCAACTTGTGCCTCCACAATTGCAAAAAATGTATGTTGTAAACGCTTCGCGAACATGAAGAGGAAATTTTATACCCGATTCGGTACTCTATTTGCTTTTACAATGTGAGCTAGCGTAGGTGATCTCTAGCATAAAAAAAATGGAGTGGTTCGAAATAGAGCAGTTAAAAATGCTAAAAAGTGGGAAATTTACAAGTTCAACCTAGGCATTTCTGAGTTTATGAACCAATTCGATTGAGGGTCTGGCATCGTGTACACCAAACCCGCTTCCCGACAAGATATTTTTGTAAACTTCGGTGTGCAAATCACTAAATCCTTCCGAAAACTCTACTTCCTCATTATCAATGCTAATATTTCTGTAAGTACGCTGATTATTGGCTTTTACTTTTTGCGGAATGCGGTCGGCATTTATTGAAAGATCCCATTCTACATTTGCATTTTCCAATTCCAAAGTTCCCATTGTCGATTGGGCATTGTTTTCAATTACTTCATAAGCTGTTACCTTGCCAAATATCCATATCAACATATCAAAAAAGTGAATACCAATGTTGGTAGCCAAACCTCCCGACCGCTCCATATCGCCTTTCCATGAATACAAGTACCAGCTTCCACGTGAAGTAAAGTAGGTGAGCTTTACCTCGTGTTTCTTGCTGGTAGATTTGTATTTCTCTTTCAAGGCTACTATGGCAGGATGCAAACGCAACTGCAAAACCGAGAATATTTTCCTGCCCGACTCGGCTTCAATTTCGGAAAGCAGATCTAAATTCCAAGGATTGAGCACAAGTGGCTTCTCACAAATGGCATTTGCGCCCACACGCAATGCCATGCGAATATGGGCATCGTGCAGATAGTTGGGCGAACAAATACTCACATAATCAATCGCCTTTCCTGAACGCTTTAGCTTTTCCAAGTGCCTATCGAAGCGTTCTGTTTCGGTAAAAAAATCTGCTTCTGTAAAGTAGGAATCTAAAATACCTACCGCATCGTGCGGGTCAAGGGCCGCAACAAGCATATTATCGGTATTTTTTATGGCTTGCAAATGGCGGGGTGCTATGTAACCTGCCACTCCGGTAAGGGCAAAAGTCTTGCTCAAGTTATTGGGAATTAAAGTGCTTTATGGCAATAATATTTTCCGTAAAGTTATATTCTTCTGCCACGTTGGAGGAAATAATTAACAAACGCCCGCCAAGTTTTTCTTTTACAATGCTTTGATACAATTGGCAACCTTCGGCATCTAAATTCACGGTAGGCTCGTCTAAAAGTATGTTGAATTTATTAGTAAAAAAAGCCAAACCTAACTTCACCCTTTGCTTCATGCCTGACGAAAAGAATTTTACAGGCTTGTTTGCCTCTTGTTCGAGACCTATATAGGCTAAAAGCGATTTTTTCGATTCGTTGTCGATGATAGAAATAAACTTAAAATGAAAGTCTAAAAGCTCGTTTAAGGTAAACTCTTCTATCAATTCCAAATAAGGTGCTGCGATGGATACTTGCTCATAATGCTTTTCTTCAGGAATGATTTGATTTTGATTTTTATAAATCACTTTGCCCAAGGAAGGGAGGCTGAAGCCTGAAATAATAGATAAGAAAGTAGATTTTCCTGAGCCATTGGGCCCAGTGATAGCATATATTTGGCCTTGTGAGAATTTCAGGTTTACATTCCTGAATATCCATTGGCTATTGTATTTCTTGGCTATGTTTTCAAGAATGATTTCCATCGTTGCAATTACACTATATTTTTCGCATTTCAATTATCCTCACAAAAAAGTGGATTATCTGCCTGCAATTTTAGCTTGGTTTCTACGCAATTGATTTTTAGTTTCACTTTTAATTCTTCGGTGCAAAATCTCGCCTTTGTAGAGTTTCTACGCTATCGATTATTAGTTTCACGGGCATAAAGCCCGAAAACAGCAATGCTGCATCTTAGTTACCATTGTAAGCCCTCACCAAAAGCACAGTGTATCAAGCATAATTGCATATACTTGGCGCTTTTTCTCAAGTTTGGTTCACTGCTCTTCATGCCGCTGGGCACTTTTTCTGCCTTTTGTCTTTTTTGCCTAGCAATTCAACCAAGGCCATTAGCACCGCCATACACTGCAAAAGGCTAGCAAGCTTTACGATTTCCTGTCTTTATATCCCATCTTGCTTTTCTGCCTTGATGCTCAATATCTCTTTGGCATTGTGCAGGTAGCGGCAAGCTTCTTTAATGTTGCCCATCTTGACAATAATAATAGCAAACAATGATTTACTATCTTTAAATCTGTTTTGGCAATCTGTAGGTCGTTTTCGGTTTGCACTTTCTGACACAAAAGTACTAACTCACATGAAACACCCATTGGCTGGCGACCGAGATAACTTCAGCGCGTTACGCAATACAGGCCACAAAATTACAAAAGTTTTGGTAGATACGGCATCGTGTGATAGCATGATAAAGCCGATCGGGCCTTCTACGTTTCTTTTATTTATTGCCCGGCTACACTTTTTTTCAATTGTTTAAGCACAGCGAAATTTTGAGGGGTGTATATCGTTTTTAGCAGATTGTTCTTTTCCTTTTTGGTGAGGTGCCAGTTTAGCGATGCTCTTTGTGTCCAGGTTTTTACCACATATTCTTCTACTTCTTGCTGCGACACTTGGCCGTTTTCATAGCCTTCGGGCATGGGACTGTATTGAAACTCCAGCACCTCCATTTTGCCGTCTAAAAATTGATTGGCGTATTCCATAAAATACTCATCGTTGTGGTCTTGAATCCAGTCCCAACTGGCATATAGGCTGCCAATAGGGTTGAATATTTTGTCGAACAAGTTGGGTGTTTTCTTGCGGGCAATGGGAATGAGCTTTGGCGAATCTCTGATGCACATAAATACCACGCCCGAGGTATTGTTTTTTATCCAATCTCTAAAAATATAACTGAATCGCACCGCATCGATCACGCCAAAGTTGTCAGTAAGCCCTGCATCCATTATTTCCATGGCTGGTGAGCTAGGCAAATGGACATTGGGAGTGATGTACGGAAAGGTAGCACTCATGCGTAAGGCACTCAAAAAACCAAGATTGGCTGCATCTTGCTCCTTAAAAAACCGCATAAATTCTACGCCTTTCACCTTCGATTGCAGTAAGTCGGCATTCTGAATTTCGGCAGCATTCATAAAAGAAATTTTTTGTGGCGATATGTACAATTTACGTCCATCATTTACTATGGTGGGGGTGAGTAGCAACATCGGAATGGTTGCATCGGCTTCATAGGGCTGGTAATCAATCACTTTCTTGTTCAGAAAGCCTTCGGTATTCACATTCAGCTGTTTTTCAAAAGCATAGCCTCGGTCTTTCACATAGGTATATTTGCCATCGTTGAAGGTTTCGAATCGCACGAAAATATCATTGACAATCAGGCTAAATACTACTGGATTAAGAATATCCTTCGCCATGTTGTTGATGTATTTGTTGTCGTTTGGATCAACGGCTTCGCCCAATTTTTTCCGCAAATACAATTCTCGAAAATAAGAAGCTCCCACTTGCCCACCCGAGGCACCCGTGATGCACACGGTATGATCCATAAGCCTGCCGTTGAGCACACTATCGGCAGCTTGCATACTTCGTAAAGCCCAGATGGCAGCTCTTTGCCCACCGCCACTGGTGCAAATCAGTATCATTTTCGGCTTGGAAGTATCGCCCGAAAACTTCTTTTTCCAGAGGTTAAGTGTGCCGATCATTTTGTTGTAATCTTCAACATAATTGACCCTGCTAGCCAATCCAGCTATATTTTCATATGTATAATCGGCCTGTTTGGTGTTGTAATTCAGCCCAAATACTTGGTAATCGGGATTGATAACTCGAAACTGAATGGCATAGTTGGCTACGAAAAGCAAGGCCACAATGGCGTACATTGTCCAGCCCCTCATCCAGAAACTGAAAAAGCCCATAAACATAATAATGGTGGAAATAAGGATGAGAATGCTGGCTCCGGCCGGGATTTGGAAATAAGAATTGTCGCGGAAATAGCCTAGAAAAATAATCATTGCGAAGCCGGCCACTTGCAGTAAGAGGGCATTGATGTGGTTTCGATCTATCACCTTGGTTACCAGCTCGCGGTCGTAGAGTTGGAAATCATCTACTTTTTTCATTGCCAAGGGGAAATCAATATAGTAGTCGACATGGTAGCGTTTGCGCTTCATGATTTTTATTTTTTGCATTACGCCAATGCGCGTCATTTTCTGGTGGCGTAGCGTGGTATCTAGATTTTGCGTAAGTGTTCTGAAAATTCTGTAGCCAGTAAGTTTGAAGTAGGCCATAGTAAACACCAATGTCAATATTAGACCAATGTAAAAGCTTAATAGCTCGTTGGCAATGGTGAGATACTCTTGCCTGCCTTGTTCTACCTGAAAATTCCAAAAGCTTAGAGAGAAAACTGCAACGAAAATTATGGGCAGAAAGCCATTATTGAGGCAAAAACGAGGGAAGGGGTTTTGCTTTACCATCAGAAATTGAAAGCGGTAACTCTCCAGTATATAAATGGTGATGTTGTAGGCCATAATAAAAATACCGAACGAAAAACCAAGAATAAACAAGCTTCTGATGCCTGTTTCGTTCATGTATTCGGGGTCGAGCAACAAGTAAGGCACACCATAAGTAGTGCCGAAGTTGCCAGTGATGATGGCGAAAAGCAAAATCCAAAGCAGGAGTATGAGTCTGTTTCGCCTTAGGGTAAGCAACAGTAGCTGAAATGGCAACGAATGATATATTTTTTTTAACATTAATCAAATGTAGTATAATAGATAGTACCGGAGATGGCAGATTGTGTTATTGCCGCATGCAGTACAATGCAATAGAGTCAAATTTCAAGAAAAACTTTTTATTTGAATTCCATTGGAAGATATTTTTTCGAATTCTGGCCCTATAAATAGATAAAATTGGCGTGTAGAAAAATAAAAATAATTTGAAATTATTTTAAAGTTGGTGCAGTGCGAAGCTGGTTTTTGGGGTCTGTGCAATTAGATCGCAAAGCGGTGGCTCTTGAAAACTATATGAGGATATTGTTAAGAATTTAACTTCAGAAAACTCGCTTTAAAAATCTAAACCGTGGTTGCTTCATAGGAGAGCCTGGAGATGATATCTCTAAGGTCTTTTTTTGGCATTATATGTAGGCCATTGATTGCTTCACACTATCTGCTGCTACTTTATATATCTAAAAGTGAGATTTATTCGTTGGCCATTTGCTTTTGCAGATTTGGGAATGGCGTGCTGCCACAGATGTTGCGTATCGCCTTGCATAAGTAGCAGGCTGCCAGTTTCGAGCAAAATTTCCATCTTGGTAGGTTTACTGGCCTTGAGGCGGAATTGAAATTTTCTCGTTTCACCTAAATTCAACGAAGCTATCACTGGATTTGTGCCTAGTTCAGCTTCATCGTCACTATGCCAGCCCATGCTGTCTTGCCCATTTCTATAAAAATTGAGCAGCACGGAATTAAAGCTATGTCCACTAGCTTGCTCTATTTCATTTTTCATCTCCAAAAGAATGGCTGTCCACAACCTCGGTTGCATGAGTTTGCCAGAATATTTGTAGGCCTTTTCGCCATACCAAGCCACCAACCTTGGCTCTACTATCTCCTTTCCAAATAGCTTTATTTTGCCCTGTTGCCATTCTATTTCATGTTTGAGCACTGAAAAAAGAGCCTCCGATCTTGCGGCAGCATAAAATGCAGAGTGGTAAATAAAATCGGGCTGAGGGTTCAAACTGCTATTTATTTACAAAGAAAGTTTTTTGGCTAATGCAATTATTTCATGTACATCGGCATCAGAAAGACCCAATTTATTGGCAAAGTTAATGCACATGGCGTATTCCTTTTCGTGAATTTCGCCATCTATCATGGCCATAAAAACAGCATCGGAGAGCTGCTCCTCTTTTTCATCTTGCGTAGAAGGCACTTTAAAAGTCAGCTCTTGGGGGTTGGCAAGAATATCCTTTATCTGATTTTGATTCAAGCCAAATTCTTCTGCTTTCTCGGCTAGAAATTCCTTTTCTTCATCGTCCATGTGTCCATCGGCTGCTGCCATGGCCACCAAATTTTCAAAGTGCTCAATTTTAATGTTCCTGTTACTGTCGGCCACTTTTGTTTTGTTTGAAGTTTACAATTTTCAAGCTGTAAGTTGGGCAAAAACCAACAAATAGTCAAGGGACAAGCCTAAGTAATGCTAATACTGCATTATCAAATCACGTGCATTATAAGAAAGTGGGAATAATTCCGTTATTTGCCAAATGCTGAAACTGTTGCTTTTTTTATTATTCCCAATGCTGGTATTTTCGCAGTCAACACGTATCAAAGGCAGGGTAAATGACGAAAATGGAAAGCCCTTGGCATTTGCTACTGTAATGGTAACCAACACCTACAAAGCCGTAGAAACTGATAAAAACGGTTATTTCTCCATTGAGATTAACAGCGACAGCAACCTAATCTTGTTGATAAAATACTTGGGCTACAAAGATCAAAGCATTAAAATAACCGATCGGAACCGACCCTCCCCATTTTTGTCGATTGCCTTGCAACCCGACACCAAAACGATCAAAGAGGTGCAAATCAACGCCCTGCGCGATACCCGCACAGAAGCAGGGCTCACGATGCTCAACCCCAAGAATGCAGTATTGCTACCTTCACCCTTTGGCGATTTCAACAAAATATTGGCCGTGTTGCCAGGGGTTGTTTCTAATAACGAGCTGTCTTCTACCTATTCGGTGCGTGGCGGCAACTACGATGAAAACCTAATATATGTAAATGGCATTGAAGTGTACCGTCCGTTTTTAGTGCGGTCAGGGCAGCAAGAGGGGCTGAGTTTTGTAAATCCTAACCTTGCCTCTTCGGTAGAGTTTTCATCTGGCGGGTGGCAATCGAAATATGGCGACAAGCTTTCATCGGTGATGAACGTGAGCTATAAAGAACCCAAGCGATGGGAAGGGTCGGGCTCCATTGGGTTGCTAGGTGGCATGGTGCATATTGGCGGTACTGATAAAAACCAAAGGGTGGCTTTTGTGGCCGGATTTAGAAATAAAACTTCCAAATATCTGCTCAACACCTTACCAACCCAAGGGCAGTATCTGCCTAATTTCAATGACTTTCAGAGTTATATCACCATTGATTTGACCAACAGGAAAAAGGAATTCGCTGTGCAAAAGCGCACTACATTGGGCATTCTCACGAGCTACGCAAGCAATGAATACCAAGTGACTCCCGTGCTTTCGGAAACTAGCTTTGGCACCAACACCTCGATTTTGAAATTGACTGTAGATTTCGAAGGTAATGAGAAAATGAATTATGACACTTGGCAAAATGGCTTGAAACTCACGCATTGGGCCACAGAAAAGGTAAAAAACGAATTTTACGCCTCAGCATTTGATACCCGCGAACGCGAATACATCAATACCGATGCCTATTATAGATTATGCGATTTAGTCCCTGATGGCAATACCCAAGACAATTTGAACAAATGTGCATCATTAAAAGGGGCAGGCAGCCAGTTTCGATACGGGCGCAATAGTCTGCGTGCCAATGTGTTAGCTGTCGAAAACCGCAGTTATTATTATCGCACAGAAAAAAACACCATTGAGTTTGGCATAAAATATTCAAAAGAAATATTTGAAGACAAATTATACGATTACAGTTTTTCCGACTCCCTCGATTACGTTAAGCTGACTCCCGCTACTGCTTCAACCATCAACCTGAATACCAACAGAGTGGCTGGCTACATGCAAAGCACCCATAAAATAGATACATTTCAAACGCTCACTTACGGTGTCCGCCTCGGCTGGTGGGATCTGAACAAGCAGTTGCTGGTAAGCCCAAGCGTGCAATACGCATTCAAGCCACAATGGCGAAAAGATATGGTGTTCAGATTAGCAACTGGAATATACCGTCAACCCCCTTTTTATCGAGAGTTGCGTAATTTCAACAATGAAATAAACCCCAATCTGAGGGCTCAAAGTGCGGTTCATTTCATAGCTGGCTCTGATTTCAGATTCAAGGCTTGGGGCAGGGATTTTAAATTGATCTCAGAATTGTATGGCAAATACTTGTGGGACGTAGTACCTTACGATATTGACAACGTGCGGCTTCGCTATTATGCCCAAAACTCTGCTGTGGCCTATGCCGTGGGAGCAGATTTTAGGGTTAGTGGCGAGTTTATAAAAGGTACAGAATCGTGGTTTAGTTTGGGCATTATGCAGACCAAAGAAAAGGTAGATGGAAGTACCCAAGGCTGGGTTCGCAGGCCTACAGACCAAAGACTAACCTTCGCCTGTTTTTTTCAAGACAATATACCCAACAACCCATCGCTAAAAGTATATATAAATTTAGTAATTGGCACAGGTTTACCCTTTGGAGTGCCCAACAACCCCGATAGAAGAAATATTTTTACCATACCTCCATACCGAAGGCTCGACATTGGCTTTGCCAAAGTGCTGACATTCAACGACAAAAAAAGGGCTACCAGTCGTTTTTTTGAGAGTGTAAGTATAGGCGTAGAGGTGCTAAACATCTTAGGCATAAACAACACCTTGTCGTACATCTGGATCTCTGATTTTGAAAACCGCCAATACGCCATTCCTCAAACACTTTCACAGAGGTTCATAAACGGGAAAATTACGGCCAGTTTTTGAGATCATTTGCTTACCCAAATAATTAAATTTCATCCAAAAAATTTCGGAACGATCAAAGGGCATTTTGATGACAAAGTATTGTACAGCAAGCATCTTCATTGCGGTGATTTCAAGCTAAATATCAGCTTTATTCAAGCTTAAATAACTATCAAATACATACCTTGTAGGCAATCCATTTTAATGTATTTGATAGTTATGGCCGCCATTAGTACCCAGCCTTTTTCATTATTTCGTCTTCCTGAGCCCCAAACTTCTTAAATGTAAGGTCGTATTCAGGAAGTGATTTGAAGTATTCGTACGTGATTTTCAACCCTTCTGCACGCGACACTTTTGGCTCCCACTTTAATATTTCTCTCGCTTTTTTGATGTCTGGTTGTCGTTGCTTGGGGTCGTCTTTGGGTAAAGGCTTGTATATTACTGTTACCCCTGTACCCACTAATTTGATTATTTCTTCAGCAAATTGTTTGATGGTAATTTCGGCAGGATTTCCGCAGTTTACAGGCAAATGATGATCGCTCAACAGCAATCGGTAAATTCCCTCGACCAAATCGTCTACGTAACAGAATGAGCGGGTTTGTGAACCATCTCCAAATGCAGTAAGGTCTTCGCCTCGCAATGCTTGGCCTATAAAAGTGGGCAATACCCGACCATCATTTAGCCGCATTCTAGGCCCATAAGTATTGAATATCCGCACAATTCGAGTCTCCACATCATGTACATTGTGATAAGCCATGGTAATTGCTTCTTGAAAACGCTTGGCTTCATCGTAGCATCCTCTCGGCCCCACGGGGTTTACATTGCCCCAATATTCTTCATTTTGAGGATGAACTAAAGGATCGCCATATACCTCCGATGTAGATGCCACAATGATGCGAGCCTTCTTTGCCCTTGCCAACCCAAGCACATTGTGTGTACCCAAAGAAGATACTTTTAAGGTCTGAATGGGGATTTTCAGATAATCAATAGGGCTAGCTGGAGATGCAAAGTGCATGATATAATGCAATTCGCCAGCAATATGTATATACTTGGTTACATCATGGTGGTAAAATTCGAAATTTTCGAGCTTAAATAGATGCTCGATGTTTCTTAACTCGCCCGTAATGAGGTTATCCATAGCTATCACATGATAGCCTTCTTTGATCATTCTGTCACATAAATGTGAACCTAGAAATCCGGCAGCACCGGTGATTAAAACTCTTTTTTTTGTAGACATTGCGTTATATAAGTATAAATTATTTTTTGTTTTAAGCCGCTACCACCGTCAATCGCTGATTGAACTGCTAACGGGTAATGGAATGTTTTCAAAATAAGGTTGCTTTATTTGCAATTCCAATTTGCACATGCATACATATTTCGGAAAGTGTGATGCTATCATTTATTAAATTGACAGCTGTCAATTGCGTAAAATCCCATGCAAACTCGAAATAAGAAGCCTTTCCCTAGTTTGTTACCAAGCCAATGCAGTAGTAGGCGAAACCTAGCTCCTTCAGTTCGACTTTATCATAAATATTTCTACCATCAAAAATCACTTTGTTTTTCAACAGTTTGCCAATTACGCTAAAGTTTGGAGTTCTAAATTCTGGCCATTCGGTTACCAATAACAGGGCATCTGCATCAATTAAAGTATCATAATCGTCTTTGCAATAGGTGATGATATCGCCAATCATGTGTTTTGCTTCTTTTATCGCCACCGGATCATAAGCTTTTACTTTCCCTCCCGCTTTCAGTATCTTATCTATTAAAACAAGCGAAGGTGCTTCACGCATATCGTCTGTTTTGGGCTTAAACGACAAGCCCCACATGGCAAAAGTTTTACCTGCAATGTTGCCATCGAAATGCTTCATCAATTTATCGAAGAGCACTTCCTTTTGGGCTTCATTCACTTCCTCGACCGCATTAAGGATTTTCATTTCGTATTTATACTCTTTAGCAGAACGGATGAGTGCTTTCACATCTTTAGGAAAACACGAGCCACCATATCCTATACCAGGATATATAAACTTATTGCCAATACGTGCATCTGAGCCAATTCCAAGCCTTACCTTGTTCACATCTGCACCCACCAATTCACAAAGATTTGCAATGTCGTTCATGAAACTGATGCGCGTTGCAAGCATGGAATTAGCGGCATATTTGGTCATTTCCGATGATCGAATATCCATAAAATAGATCGGGTGGCCGTTCAATAAAAATGGTTTATACAGCCTTCGAATAGCTTCTTCTGCTTTGTCGGTTTCGATTCCAATCACAATTCTGTCTGGCTTAAGGAAGTCATCAACCGCAGCTCCTTCTTTTAAAAACTCAGGATTTGAGGCAACATCAAACGGAATGTCGGCCTTTCTGGCTGTCAAAGCCTTATGAATTTCGGCTTTCACTTTATCGGCCGTGCCCACCGGAACGGTGCTTTTGGTTATTACAACCGAATACTGTTTTAAATTTTCGCCTATGCTGCGAGCTACGCCTAACACATATTTTAAGTCGGCACTGCCGTCTTCCCCAGGTGGTGTGCCCACGGCAATAAAAATTGCTTCAGCTTCCGCAATGCTTGTGCCAAGATCGGTAGAAAAATGCAACCGGCCCTTTTCATAGTTGCGTAAAACCATTTCTTCGAGGCCAGGTTCATAAATGGGAAGGATGCCATTTTTTAGATTTTCAATCTTTTTTATATCGATATCAATACAAGTAACATCAATACCCACTTCTGAGAAACAAGTGCCGGTTACCAAACCTACATATCCTGTGCCAACTACTGCGATTTTCATTAATTAAGAATTATGGTTGATTAAAAAATCATTTACAATTATAAGTATTCATTCAAATATTTTTTCATTTCTGATTGAATTTTTTCAGCCTCGAGTGCTGCACTTTTAGCAAAATCCACTCCAGGAGAAGCATATATGATAGCTCTTGAGCTATTTACAAGCAAACCACAGCTTTTATTCAACCCGAACTTTGACACATCTGCCAAACTTCCCCCTTGCGTGCCTACACCTGGCACCAAAAGAAAATGGTGAGGTACAATCTGTCGAATCTGACGCAGTGACTCAGCCTTAGTAGCACCTAATACATACATCATTTGATTTTCATTACCCCATTTTTGAGAAGTAATTATCACTTCTTCATACAATTTGCCACCATCTACAATATCCAATTCTTCAAAATTTAGGCTTCCAGTATTGGAAGTCAATGCCAACAGAATCACCCATTTTCCCGAAAACCCTAAAAATGGTTCCACAGAGTCTTTGCCCATATAAGGTGCAACTGTAATTGAGTCAAAATTCATCTTTTCAAAAAAAGCTATGGCATACTGTGCCGAAGTATTGCCAATATCGCCCCGTTTTGCATCGGCTATTGTGAAATGGCTGGGATAGTATGTGTTCAGATAGGCTATTGTTTTTTCCAAACTTTCCCACCCCTTTGCTCCTTGCGATTCATAGAAAGCAGTATTGGGCTTATAAGCTACAGAAAACTGAGCTGTGGCATCTATTATTTGTTTATTAAATTCAAAAATTGGGTCTTGCTCTGCTAATAAATGGGAAGGGATTTTGGTGATATCAGTATCGAGCCCCACGCAGAGATAAGATTGTTGGGCTTTGATGAAGTCAAAAAGTTGTTGGTAGGTCATCTACTTAATTTTTCTTTTAAAAAATCAGATTGCAAGGCGTACGACTGAAAATTTTCATCAACAACTTTTGCCTGTTCTTCATCATAAAGATGCGAAGTTTCGTTTTGGTCTTTTCCAAACCCCAGACAATTCCTGCTTTTCAATCTTGGGGCTCAAATAGTAATGCTAATCTTTTTTCATTGCGCATCAATAATTTCTACATTCCCTGTGGCCAATGGAATAAATTTATACCGAACCCTTTTAAAATTGGTGCAGTCAATCTAATATAGCAGTGATAGATCGTCAATTTCCGCCCATATTAGATCACTTTTATGCAAATCGAGCTTTTGAAGAGACATAATGTCCACATCCATATCCGACTTTTTTTTGCAGTACCATCTGACCTTGAGCCAAAGAAAGATGCCTTGCAATGTACGTAATCGATCCACCCTGTAAAAACGGCTTTCACTTGCTCTTTTAAAATTTCGGCAGAATAATGTTCGAGTTGCCTTACCTTAGGTCTATTACTTCTACACCAGCATACTTAGACTTGTCGAAGGCAAATAGGCTTTCATCTTGCTTCGCATTTGGTTGAAATTTGTTGATCGAATACAAATACCTGTTTCCGTTCTTCTCAAATATTTTCCACCTGAATATCGATTTATCTTTTTTATTGATCCAAATTTTAATCTTGAAAAAGGGCTTTTTTTTATTCTCAGGAATCAATTCTACCACGTTGTAAACCACTCCTTTTACGGTTTCTTCATCCGAAAGCATGTATTTGAACCCTTGGCGATACATATTGTGAATCTTAGTTGGCGATATTTCATCATCATCGGGAGTGTACTCTGAAATATTCACTTCATTTTCTTCTTTCATGTATGTCCATACCAGTTTGCCATTATTGATTATTTCCTGCCCACCCAGTTTGAGATTAAATTTATTTCCCTTTACATTTATTTCCCCCGAAAATTTATCATTGACTTTGGCTTGCTGGTTTTCCAACTCATAGGTAAATTCTGCTTTATACGATTTGATCGCCTCGTACTTTTTACTCACAGCATTCAAAAGCGCTTCGGCTTTGGTGTCAAACTGAGCAGAAAGATCAGTGGAGATTAGGCAAAGTAAGCACAAGGACGAAAAAATTAAACTGATAGTGGGTTGCTTCATTATATAAATTTATTGTTGCAATAATACGCTCAATTATAGTTTTATGGGTCAACTAATGCCTTTTTCTAAGAATTATGCTACAATCTGTCTAAAATCTCCTGCAAGCTTCTTTCATCTTTTATTTGTACATCACGCACTTTGCTGCCGTTTGGTGGACCTACAATGCCAGCCGCCTCCAGCTGATCCATTATTCTGCCTGAACGGGCATATCCTAGCGACAACTTCCTCTGTATCAAAGATGTACTTCCTTGTTGGAAAGCAACTATTAATTTTGCAGCCTCTTCAAACTTAGTGTCTTTGTTAGATAAATCAACTTCCCTATCGCTCGGATCAGCATTTTCATCAAAGTATTCAGGCAGTTGATAGGCCGTTGGATACCCTTGTTGATTGCCAATGAAATTAACTAGATTTTCAACCTCGGGCGTATCGACAAAAGCACATTGCAATCGCACCATGTCTGAATTTATTTTCAACAACATATCTCCCTTGCCCACCAGTTGGTCGGCTCCTCCTTCATCTAATATTATTTTAGAATCTACCTTTGTAGTTACTCTGAACGATAAACGAGCCGGAAAATTGGCTTTTATTAAACCAGTAATCACATTTACCGATGGCCTTTGCGTAGCCAACACCAAATGTATGCCAACGGCTCTAGCCAACTGTGCCAGTCGAGCTATCGGCATCTCTATTTCCTTGCCTGCCACTATCATCAAGTCGGCCAGTTCATCTATTACCACTACTATATATGGCAAAAACCGATGGCCTTCATTGGGGTTGAGCTTTCTTGAAATAAACTTAGGATTGTACTCCTTCAAATTCCTGCAGCCGGCATCTTTCAATAGGCTGTAGCGCGTATCCATCTCGATACAGAGTGAATTTAAGGTATGCACTACCTTTTTAGTGTCGGTAATTATGGCTTCTTCACCATCGGGTAGTTTGGCCAGAAAATGCCTTTCGATATTGTTGTACACAGAGAGCTCTACCTTTTTAGGATCTACCATCACAATTTTCAGTTGCGAAGGGTGTTTTTTGTATAGCAATGAAGCAAGCAACATATTTATACCCACTGATTTGCCCATTCCCGTAGCACCTGCCATCAGTAAATGGGGCATCGTTGCCAAATCTGCCACAAATACCTCGTTGGTGATGGTGCGGCCAAAGGCAATAGGCAGCTCCATGGTAGATTTTGCAAATCGGTCGTCCATCAGCACATCTCTGGCGGGCACCATTTGCTTGTTTTTGTTGGGCACTTCCATTCCTATGGTGCCTTTGCCCGGCATCGGAGCTATTATTCGCACGCCCAAGGCACTCAGTCTCAAGGCAATATCATCTGAAAGGTTGGCAATTTTGGAAATTTTGATGCCTGCATCGGGCACTATTTCATATAGGGTGACGGTAGGCCCGATGGTGGCTTTGATGCTTGTAATGCCTATACTGAAGTCATTCAAGGTTTTTACGATCTTGTTTTTGTTCTCCTCGAGCTCTTCTTTAGTAACGGTAGCCCCTCTAGTATCGCCATAATCTTTGAGCAAATCGATGGAAGGGTATTGGTAGCGTGATAAATCTAAGGTAGGATCGTATGGCGGCAGCTCGCTTACGTACTCTTTGGTTTTCTCAGATTCTAACCTTACAAATGGAGATATTTCAGTTGGCTTTTCTAAAACGGGTGTTTCGGGAGCAGTTTCAACAATTAACTCTAAATCTAAATTTTTCTCTGTTTTAGCTTGCTCCTGCGATTTTATTTCCCACTCATCTTGCTCTTCGCTATCAGGTTCATTCTCATTCTCATCTTCTACAAATTCATTTTCCAGCTCGTCCTCATCGCTATTTGCATTCACTGGTTCTTCATTTTCTTCCTCCGCTTTAGAGGTATCGCCCATCCATTCCTCTTTTGCCCTGCGAACAAAACTGGTGATGTTGAGTGTAAAAATGATAAACACCAAGAAGATGAAAACAAGCAACAGAAATGTGCCAAGGCCAAGCATCTCATGGCAAATTGTGGCAATTTCATAGCCAATGCCACCTGAAAGAAAACCAATGCCTTCCTCCTGTTCGGTGATGAGTACCAAAAAGCCAAATGTGGTAGAAATCCAAAATGCGAAGAAAAGAACATGGTTAAAGAGTGTCTTAACGGGAAAAAGCTCTTTTAGAAATACGATTTTGACTCCGTAGATGAAAAACAAAGGCATAAAAAGCAACGAAGCAATGCCAAAGCCTTTGAAAACCAAAAAATAAGACACAATAGCCCCAAATAACCCCAGCCAGTTTTCAGCTTCCTGACCAGAATCTCTGATTGATGAATCGAAAGCCGATTCTACCACGCTCTGGTCGGCAGCACCTGTAAACGTATAAGAAAACAAAGAGAAGCTAGCGTAAACTGAAAAAAATATGAGTGTAAGTCCCAATATCAACCTTAATCTTGGGTCGTGAAAAAGTTTAGTATTGAGTTTTTGCTTTCTCCCAGGATTTGGCTTTTCTTCCTGCACTTCCTCGTGGAGTACATTGTCGGTTGCGCTTGATTTACGAAAAGTATTTTTTGCCATTTACAGCGTTAACTAAGCAAAAATAAACAAATTCAGTTTTGCTTGTATCAATACTTTTCCACTTGCTGGTAAAATTAGCTTTGTACTGCCTTTCAACTACTGAATGTGGTCAATTTACATACTGCCTCATTACCATGGCACCGCCAAGTGATGTACCTTGGGCAATTTCGTAGGCTTCAATATGAAATTTTGGAAGCTTAGATTTTAGTAATTCCATGAACAAGTGGTTCTTGCTGAAGCCACCATCTACATACAATTTTTCTATTGGCGAATTTTGATTTTCGGCTGCCAAAAGGATGTATTCTGCCTGATAATCGACCATATCGAGCATAAATCGATGGTAGGCTTCTTCATAAATTTCAAACTTGTCTAAATCATGTGGATTGAAATATTTTTCAGGGTGGATTTTATCTTTTAAAATCCGAGGCATGGATTTCACTTTTTCTATTATTTCTAAGTTCAGCACTACCGACTTGCAAAAATCTTTGGGTTTGAAAAAATGTCCTGCAAAAATCTTGGTAAATTCTTCATGAAAACTTCCCAAAAACAAGCGAGATGCTTTCACTTGCGTGCCTTCGAAAGTCAAGTAATTTAAACAATCTTTGATCAGCTCTTCTCTGGTGAGCAGGTTTTTTGCAAAAGGATTAAGCGTAATGCACCAAGTGCCAGTAGAAAGCAACAAAAAAGGCTCAGTTATCTGCTTAAAATAAGGAATAAGAGCGGCAGAACTATCGTGCATACCTGTGCCTACTGGAATTTGCTTGTTTCTAAATGTGGTGTGCCCATTCAAGTGAAGTTTTTTTATTGGAGCAAACAGCGTATCTATTTCTTCATTTTTCACCCAAGAATGATAATCGTTTGCTTCCATGTTCCAGAGGGCCGAATGGCAGCCGATGCTAGTGAATTCAGATGCAAACTCATTGCAAAATATAAATGAGCAATATTGAGGGAAATGCAACGACAATTTTACTTTCTGAAAGGTGGTGGGGTGTTGGTGTTTTAGCCAAAAAATCTGTAACCCTGAATTCAGCATGCCTAGTGAAGGCGAAGCAGTGCTTGTAGCCAAATCGTACTTGTCGCCATATTTACTGTAAAACAATGATTCTATTTCCTTCGGGAATGCTTTGAGGTAATTGTAAAGTGGCGTTACAGGCCTATTTTTTTCATCTAAATGCACGAAACTTGCCCCGTATGTGGTAAAGTTCAGGGCTTTGATGTCGAAATTCATGTCCATCTGTATTTTTTGCCAAGATTCTTTCATCCAATTGGTGAGCTGCCGCAGGTCTTCACAATTTTCACCTTCTTCATCTTTCACTTCTTCAAAACTTGTTTGGTTTTCGTAAACTATATTGAGTTTTAAATCAAAAAGAATAAATTTTTTATTGGTTTTGCCGATGTCAAATATGGCTATGCAGGAGGTCATTGTGCTGTTTTGCTTTTTAAAAAGACAATTTGGAATGGTGCAAAGGTGAAAATATGTAACACAAAAGTCAACAAAAAAAGATAAATGTGTTAACTGACACAGAACTTAATGTGCTCTTCAAGATATTCAAACTTATTGAAATTTTATTACTTGCCGTCTGTGCCGTGTGATTTACGTTGTTCCTATCTATCCGATTTGGGTAAGTACTAATTATTTTATTATATCATATTTGCTCTTTAAGTGCCAATTTTTAAAGTGCCTCGCAAGGCTCAAGTACATCTGAACCTTCAAAAAGACTCATTTGATGCTGAACGCAACCAAAACCAATTTATTTGAAGCAATTGCATTTGCAATTTTTTCGAGTTGAAACAATACCGATAAAGATCGACTGGGAAAAAACAGAAATTTTTTAGCGTATATTGTGATTGCAAAACACCCAACCACTTGAAAAATTTCAAAAAAATCAGCGTTATATTGCTGATAATCAGCTCATTATTTTTTTTTAATCACCAGTTCTGGTTTCTATTTTTACTTGCACAGAACCAACCATAATTACCAGATCTTATTGGAAAAAGAATTAAGTAATTTTCAACAGCTCCACAATATGAGCATGGTGGGAAATAAAAACTATCAGATTGTTTTGAACATGTTGAAGCCCGAAAAAATGAATGTTGATAGCCTAAAAACGACTTGGAAAGGCTTGGTGCAAATCAATACCAACAATTTCAATCAGATTTCAGATTCCTTAGGCATATTTTCAAGAGAAGACTCTGCTTACATGCAGCTTCAAGCTAGCAGATTGAAATATCTAAACTCGGTAAATAACTTCTTTGAACTTCTACGAATTTGCGAAAAGGACAAACGATATGCTTTATTTATGAATACCATTAGCGAAGATTTCATCCTCTATCAAGTAGAAATAAATAATTATACGCAATGCCACAAAAAAAGGATTATTGACCGTTCGAAAGATATCTCTAACGAGGTGACGGAAAGCAGTTTCGGCTTTATGATTTTGGGCTTTTCCCCTTTTATTTTTATCGTGTTCATTGGTATCATCTATGTACTGTTAGCTTCAGGATTTCTTTTGTACATGTTTTTTAGACCGCCAATTTCGGAATAGCCAATTTTTATACGTAAACATTAAAGCTTTTCTATCTGTATTAACACTAGATTTACAAGAAAATATCATTAAACCAGTCTGTCATGTTTTTATCAATAATCGGAATTATCGCCATTATCATTGCCTTTTCCATCAACAAAGGCTCAGAATTTTACTTCCGTTTCGGCACTGCATTTAAAATTCTGGGTGGTTTTCTTGTAGCTATTGGCATTCTGCTTGCCTCAGTAGTGCAAATTGGAGCAGGTGAAGTGGGTGTGCAGTCACTGTACGGAAGCGTAAGCGATGATGTTTTGGAAAGCGGGTTGCACCTAATAAACCCGCTTGTAGAAGTAAAAACCTTTGATAAAAAAACGCAAAACTACACCATGAGTTCCATTCGTGATGAAGGCGACAAAAATGGTGACGATGCCATACGGGTGCTCACAGCAGATGGATTGGAAGTAATAATTGATCTCACGGTTTTGTATAGGGTTGATCCTGTGCGCACACCTGAGATTCTCAAGAAAATAGGAGTGGATTTTAAAGACGTAGTGGTGAGACCCATCACTCGCACCAAGATTCGCGATAATGCCGTTTACTACGATGCCGTTTCGCTTTATTCGTTGAAAAGAAATGAATTTCAAGCCCGAATCTTTGCCGATATCGAAAAGAGTTTTAAAGACAGAGGCCTACTTTTAGAGCAGTTGCTGATCAGGAATATTAACCTGCCAGAATCTGTGAAGCAAGCCATAGAGTCGAAAATAAATGCCGAACAGGAATCGCAAAAGATGAAATTTGTGCTCGACAAAGAACGCCAAGAAGCAGATAGGAAACGCGTAGAAGCCCAAGGAATAGCCGACTATCAAAAAATAATGAGCAACGGGCTAACGGACAAACAATTGCAATACGAGATGATAAAAGCGCAAAAAGATATAGCCATTTCTCCTAACACGAAAATCATCATTATGGGCGGGGGCAAGGGAAACCCTATTATGTTAAATGCCGATAAATAGGCAACTGTCCTTTGAGAACTTTGAATCTACTTTGGTTAGCATTTAAATCTGCCACCATCAACTTGAAAACACCTGTGCTTCAGGCTTTGGGTGTCTCTGGACATTTGCCGATTTTGATCTTAATTCACAATTTCTTCTCATGCAACAAGCCCAATTAAATTCAAAAGTTGCATTGCTTACATTCGGGAATTTGAGCTGATGTTACAGCCCAGTTAGCTACATTCGTTGGTTTTTTTACCCCATCACCTCTCCGAAAAGGAAAAGGGCATTTTTAAAAGAAATGTAGCTATCTGGGTCTTTGTCTGACTAAATATCCAGTTTTTCTTAAAAAGGGCTCACTAATTTGCTTTTTTACACAACCCGATTGAGCTCAGACACAATCGGGCTTTATTTGAAAACCAAATCCTTGCCATCTTTGTAATTGGGTTGATGCACATGAGGCGGAAGCGTTGGGTAGTTTTGCGCATTTACAATAGCATTGGCCAAAAAGGAAGAGCATACTTCGACATAATACAACTTTCCCAAACAAATAAATTTTAAGACTTAGTAGTAATTATTAATTTTACAAAGACATGAAAATACCAGCCATAAAAAAAGCCGTAGAAACCTACAGTTTACCGCAACTCCAAGCAGCCCAAGAAGCCCTGCTCGATGAACAAAAACCTTCCATAAATATCGAAGGAGAAGACGAAGGCGAACAACTCACCCACACCTTAGCTGCTATCTGGATTCTGAATGAAATGCAACACCAAAGCATAGATTTCAACACGGCCTTGCGACAGTATACTTCAAGGGTGCGATCTTCCATTAGCTAGTGCCCTCATCAACTGATCATGACAATTAAGAACGCTTAAAATACTTTTCAGCTTCTTTAATTTGCTTTTGTAGGTTTTTGATTCTTCGCTTATCTGAAGGGTGGGTCGATAAAAATTCCGGAGGCGCTCCTTTGCTTTTTGCAGCCATTCTTGTCCAGAAGCTTACTGCGGTGCTAGGTTGGTATCCGGCCATAGCCATGAAAATCAAGCCCATGTAATCTGCTTCTGATTCCTGCTTGCGGCTAAAGGGGAGTAATACCCCCACCTGACTACCCAGCCCGTATGCAGTCATGTACACATTTCTAGCCAGCGAATTTTGGTTTGTCAAGGCTACTGACAAAGCGGTAGCTCCCAATTGAACAGCTAGTTGTTGGCTCATTCTTTCATTTCCATGTTTAGCCACTGCATGCGCTATTTCGTGACCCATTACCGCTGCCAAGCCACTTTCATCTTGCGTAAGGGGCAATATACCTGTATAAAAAACAACTTTGCCGCCAGGCATGCACCATGCATTTACTTCATTGCTTTCTACTAAGTTAAATTCCCATTTATATTCTTTCAAGTCATCGTCCAGCTTTTGAGACCGAAGGTAGGCCTCCACAGAGGTAGCTATTCTCGCCCCCACTGTTTTCACAAGCTGGGTATTAGCAGCATCGGTCGAGATTTTGTTCTTACTGAGAAATGTGCCGTACTCTGTGTTTGACATCGACAATATCTGTGAATTAGGTATCAGGTTGAGCGACCTTCTTTTTGTCAAAGGGTTTCTAGAGCAAGAAATTAGCGCTAAAATGGCATAAAGTAAAATAATATTTTTCATCTCGATAATTTTTAAAAATAGGCTAATAAGTCTGTGCCAACTTCACCAAAAAACCTACAATTAGGCATACTTTATGTGAAATAACCAAATTCACCTTAGGTTATTGTCTTGAATTGTCTTAAACCTAATGTTGCCATAGCTGAATGACATGTAATTGAACATCTGAAGGTTTTTTGGCATCTTAGTGTTTATTTCTAACCACAATAATTTATAAAAGGGATTTCATGCCGCTATTTTTAAAAAATTTATTTGAATAAAAGTGACTTTACGGCACATTACCATCGGGCAAAACCCTCAGCTAACTTAAAAGCCTGAACTTTAGCCCCTGCATTTTGTTTATATTTGCACTAAAGTATTTAAAATACAGCATAAAAGTGTCAAAAAGAGGCAGAGTTTTGGTGGCAATGAGTGGGGGAATAGATAGTTCGCTCGCAGCGGTAATGCTGCATGACGAAGGTTATGAGGTGATAGGAATGACCATGAAAACGTGGGACTACGCTAGTGCAGGTGGAAGCAAAAAGGAGACTGGATGTTGCAGCCTCGATAGCATTAATGATGCCCGCAACCTGGCCGTTGGTCTTGGTTTCCCACATTATATACTAGATATTAGAGAAGAATTTGGCGATTCAGTGATCGACCATTTTACAAGTGAATATATTGCTGGCCGCACGCCAAACCCATGCGTGTTGTGCAACACTTATATAAAATGGGATGCATTGCTACGTAGGGCCGACAAGCTCGATTGCGAATCGATAGCCACAGGCCATTATGCCAGTTTAAGAGAAGAAAACGATCGGTTTGTGATCTCCAAAGGTATTGATGAAAGTAAAGATCAATCGTATGTTTTGTGGGGAGTATCGCAAGAAAGCCTGAGCCGCACCATGCTGCCACTAGGCAAATTTCGCAAAACAGAAATCAAAGAAATGGCCAAGGATCGTGGTTTTTTTGATTTGATAAATAAGCCAGAAAGCTACGAGATATGCTTTGTGCCAGACAATGACTACCGAGGCTTTTTAAAACGCAGAGTGCCAGAATTAGAAGCAAAAGTGGCAGGCGGAAACTTTGTGCTCTCCGATGGCAAGGTGATTGGCAAACATGAAGGCTATCCTTTTTACACTATTGGGCAAAGGAAAGGCTTGGGCATTGCCGTAGGCTCGCCAATGTTTGTCACAGAAATCAGAAAAGACAGCAATGAAGTCGTAATCGGCCCATTTGAAGAGCTACATCGCAATGGCATGACTGTAGGCAAGCTCAATATGCAAAAATATGCCACGATCGAAGGCAGAAAAACGGAAGCCGTAACGAAAATACGCTACAAAGACGCTGGAACCGAATCGCTGATACTGCAAACGAACGATAAAATCGGTGTAGAATTTTTTAGTAAAGTAAATGCCATAGCGCCCGGACAAGCAGCTGTATTCTATGAAGGAAATGACGTGATAGGCGGGGGCTGGATAGAGAAAAGCTACGAATTATAGCAACAAGCACATAACCCTAGAAAACAACAAATGCTGTTTTCGCAATCGGCATCTTTTATTTATCGAGATTTACTTTCTCTACTTAGGGGTTGGCGTTACTTCTTTTTTCAGTAATCGCAAATCTTTACCTGTATCTACTATATACACTCCTTTGTTTTCTAAGGCATCTTTGGCTTTCATCAAATCAGACAGAGAAAGCGTGCCGATAAGATAGTTGTACTCTTTCCCAAAAAACTTTTCAGTTATATTGTTGAGCTTAAGCGACTTAATGTCGCTATCTGTAGTGTAACGCACATACACTTCTATCTCTACGTTAGTGGTGTACTGTAGTTTGTCTTGTTGCAAGAATTTTTTGTATTCGTATCGATAATTGTAGGTGAGTGCAGAAATATCAGAAAGCACAGCCGAACCGGTAGGATGCCCACCTGCACCCTTGCCAAAGAAAAATTGCTTGTCGGCAAAAGCCGCTTCTACTATTACGCCATTATTTTCATAGTTTACATTGTATAAATAGTGTTGCTCATCCACAAACTGTGGCATTACGAAAAGGGTAACCTCTTTTGCATTTAGTTTTACGGCATTAGGCACGAGCCTAATCTTATATCCTTTTTCTTTGGCATATTTCAAATCGTGCACTGAAAGGTGGTCGATACCGTAATTGAACACTTCTTTCGGATTTACAAAAATACCATACGCATGAGCAGCTACGATGCAAAGCTTGTATTTGGAGTCGAAGCCCGCCACATCGGACGTGGGGTCTGTTTCAGCAAAGCCTAAGTCTTGGGCTTGTTTCAGTGCGGTTTCATAGCTCAAGTTCTCATCAAACATTTTGGTGAGAATATAATTTGAAGTGCCATTGAATATCCCGCAAACTGAGAACAACAGTTCATTGTCGTAATATTCTTCTAAGTTCCTGATGATAGGTATAGCCCCGCAAGTAGAGGCTTCATAAAGCAAAGAAACATTGTGCTTTTGTTGCAACTGCACCAATTCCTCCAAATGCTCAGCCAACATTTTTTTGTTGGCCGTAATTACGTGCTTTCCTGCTTTGAGGGCAGCCACTGTTATTTGGTAGGCCTCCTCCGAATCGTTTATCAATTCCAGCACCACATCTATTTCAGGGTTTTCAAGAATATCCTCCTTATCGTAAGTGAAGTGAAAATCTGGAATGGTTCTGCGTTTGTCTCTGTTTTTTACACATATCTTATATACATCTGCCTTTATGCCCTTTGCTTTATTCAAAACATCGTAGAGGCCCTGCCCAACTACACCAAAGCCGAATAGCCCCAACTTAATATTTTTACTCATTATTCTTGTATTTTAATCTGTATGTAAATAGTAGAATTATAACCTCCGTTGCCTTGGAATAAATGTTTATCCCTGATTCATTTTGGCCAAGGAACTCAAAAGTATTCAACCATGGTAGAAGTTATGAATTATTCGCTCAGTTTTTTCTGTCTCGATCAAAAAGCCATCGTGACCAAAAAGCGATTCTATAATATGCAACTGCGAGTTTTCTATGTATTTATGCATAAACTCTTGCTCCACATTAGGGAATAAAATATCGGTAGAAATGCCTATGATCAGGGTTTTGGCCTTTACAGATGACAGCGCCATTTCTACACTGCCTCGGCTTCGGCCTACGTTGTGCGAATCGAGCAGGCGAGTCATAGACCAGTAGGAGAACGCATTGTAGCGTTTGCTAAATTTCTCGCCTTGGTATTGTTGATACGATATGGCTTTTAAGTTCTCGAGTTCATCTACATGGTCTATTTGCGTTTGTTGATATGTTTCATAGCTACGGTAAGAAAGCAAGGCAATAGCCCTTGCTACTTTCATTCCTTCCAAACCTGCATTTTCATTGGCGTCTCCCCAAGTTTTATCAGCCCTGATGGCCATTCTTTGGGTTTCATTTAGGGCTATTCCCCATGGCGAGGTGCGGGCATTGGTAGCCATCAATACCAAATGCTCTATTAAATCTGGGCTTGAAACTGCCCATTCCAATGCTTGCTGCCCCCCAAGCGAGCCGCCTATGCAAGTGTGTATTTTGTTGATTCCCAAATGCTTGCGGAGCAATTCGAATGATTTAGTGATGTCGCGAATGGTTAGGTTTGGGAAATCGTAGTAGTAGGGCTGCCCCGTGGCAGGATCTGAGCTCAGCGGTTCGGTGGAGCCGTAGCTAGACCCCAGCACATTTACACAAATGATAAAATACGCGCTGGTATCAAAGCACTTTTCTTCGCCAAATATGCCATTCCACCATTCTAACACATTCGCATTGCCCGTGAGTGCGTGGCACACCCAAACTACGTTGTTTTTGGCAGGGTCAAAACTGCCATAGGTGGAATAGCAAAGTTGAAGATCGGACAAAGCCTTGCCTGATTCTAGCACAAAAGGATGTTTCAAATAAAAAAACTGACCCTCAAGAGTATCTGCGGCTATTGAAATTGTATTGGTCAAGCAAAGAGTTTATTAATCAATATAGTAAAAGGAGTGCGAAGTTAAAGGGAATATGGCTTCAATGCAATAGATGTTTATTTTCAAACAGCTGCGATATTGTCGCTACAGCCAAATAAAATCCCTCAAATTGGCAAATTCAGTAGTTGAAAGATTGCTTAATGCTCAAATTAATTGCCTGACACTTGGCATTTTCGCATTTACGCGGCTACAGCCCAGTTTCAGATTTTTTTCGGTATCACTTTTTCGACCATTTCTATGTACGATTTTCTGTGTTTTTCATGCTGCCGATTTTATCACAGAGCTACTTTCACCGCATAATTCAGTAGTTTTACAGTGGCTGGTCAAAACCTATTGAACAGGCACGCAAAGTTTTCCAAAAAATAGTTTTTTGAACTACCTCAACGATATAGACCACACGCTTTTCCTGACACTGAATCGTTGGCATAGCCCAATATTTGACAGTTTTATGCTTTTTGTGTCGCATAAATATTCGGCTATTCCGCTTTATTTATTTCTTCTGGTGATCATACTCAAACAGTTCAAGAAGCAAAGCTGGATTATCCTATTGGCTTTGGTGGCTATTGTGGCCGCTTCCGATCTTTTTTCCTCACAAGTGATGAAGCCGTATTTTAAGCGCCCTAGGCCTTGCCACGACAGCAGCCTAAGTTCCAAAATGACTTTAGTATATGAATGTGGAGGCAAATACGGTATGGCTTCTAGCCATGCTGCCAACACTTTTGCTGTGGCATGTTTTCTAGTTGCACTACTTAAAAAAAGCCATAAATGGATATGGTGGCTTTTAGCTTGGTCGTTATTGGTTAGTTTTAGCCGCATCTATTTGGGAGTGCATTTCCCCGGAGATGTACTTGCAGGCCTAGCATTGGGTTTTCTTGTGCAACTTGGCATTTTCCACTTGGTAAAACTAACAATGAAAATTAGTATCGCAAACGTTGATTTTCCGTAGTTTCTTGCCCTATATGCCGAAATACAGCAAGCATTCGCCAACCAAGAACACTACTCCTTCTTTAGTTTTTTTATAGCCTCCATTTGCATATCTCTTCTGCCAGGAATTGCTTTGGGCTGAGGGCCGGCAGCTTTAAAAGGTACATATTGATCTAGCTTCAATTTGGCATTTATTTGTATTGAATTCATAATGGAGGCAGCTATTGGCATCCATTGCGCTCTAGAATTGAAAGTTGAATTAAAATTAAAAACCAATATGCGGCTTGCATACAGCGTGTACACAATAAAGTTGTACCTGCGAGTCACAGTCGTATTTTCGTCAAGCCTTTTGTCGTCTTTTATGGCCGATGTAAACTCGAAATACACAAACTTTCTGCCATTCATTTCCACTATATTTCCCTCCTGAATAAATTCCACCTCCGCAAATACCGATGAAATAGTAGATTTGTACATGTCTCTCAATATCGACAGATTATTGTTGCGCCACTTGTTCACGGCTGCATTTACTCCCATTTCTGCATTGCCATCTGTGCTTTCGAACATCGCAATGGGCTTTTTGTAAGTAGGATATTTCTGAGCAAGATTATCATCGCTCATTAGGCTAAAGCCTTTTGGAATCTCTAAAACCAAACCCTTGGCAGGCTCTATTTTTTTCACTTGGGCTATGCCAATTAGAGGAAATACAAAGGTAATGAGGATAAAAAGCTTAACGTTTTGCATTGGAAAAAAATAAATATTGAAGAGCTATAATCATAAAAGAAGTAAATAGTAGGCTAGCAAATATCTTGGCGAGTGTCCAGTAGAAATAATGAAAACCTCCAGCCTCCAAGAAGAAGATAATTGATAAATGAACGAAAACTAGTACAAGCACATATATCGAATACCAACTAATACCCATGGTACGGATCGATATTTGTACATCATCGTCATAGCCCCCGAGCGGAGTAAGCAAGCGAATTATGCCTGGTCTAAAAAAGGTGAGGGCTACACATGCGGCTGCATGTATACCTAAAGTATCATAAAAAATATCGACCGAAATACCTAAGACGAAGGCAAACAGCATGAGCAGAGGCATTGACAAATCTAAAGGCAAGCTGATAAGAATGCTGATGTAAATAAAGCAAAAAGCTACGTTGAAAAAGGCAAAATCCTTTACCCAAAGCAGCTGCAAAGCCATGTAAAATATCAAGCCAAAACCAGACTGCACCAAATTACTTGTTCTCATTATTTTCGAAAGTTGATACCGATTCCAAGCTATCGAGTTGAAATTTCAGCTTGTTTTTCACCACATACACATAATTGAGGGTGGAAAAATCAGTGGATAATTCTACTTCAATATTGTAAAAACTTTCATCGCCTTTTACTTTAAATTTCTTAATCACTCCCACCATTTCACCTTCAGGAAATACCGAATTTTGCTCAGAAGTGACAATGGTATCGCCCATTCTAACAACTAGATGGCGTGCCACGTACAACATTTTTGCATTCTTCGGATCTATACCATCCCACCTAAGAGTTCCCAAGGCATTGCTGCGTTTCAATTTGCACGAAACTAGATTTTCCTTGTTTAAAATGGAGGTGATGGTAGAGAAATTTTTTGAACAAGCTTTGATTTTTCCCACTATACCCTCTTTGCACACCACGCCCATGCCGGGCAGCAAGTTGTCTGAGGTACCTTTGTTTATAGTGAGATAATTTTTAAAATTGGCAGTGGAGCTGTTTATCACCTTGGCCGCCACGAAACTGAATTTGCTGACGTAAATAGTATCAATACCCAAAGCCGTCATCTCATCTTTCGTTAGCTTGTTGTTGCTAAGTAGTTTGAGCAAAACAGCATTTTCAGCCACCAATTGATCATTTATATCTTTTAACTTCAAATACCCTTTCGTATTGTTGGCCAAATCGAGGGCATTGCCCGACATTGCATTTGACGAATTGAAAAAAGCAGCACTTTGATACGGATTGGTGGAAAAAATGAGCCATATACACAGAAGCTCGAGCAGCAAAAAAGTAATGAAATTGAGACGGCTAAATAAAAATAGGATTACTTTTTTCACTTCAAACTTCCATTATAAATAAATGCAACCCCCTACCGAATCTGCCGATGCTCCTGTTACTGATTTCAAGCCGTTGGGCAGGTTTTTGACCCTGAGCAAACCCAGTAATGCAAATATAATGGCTTCTTTGAACTTCACTGTTTTTTCATCTGGAATAATAACTTCACACTTGCCTACTAATTTAGCAGATATTTGGGCTATCAAATGACTGTTGAATGCCCCACCACCCGTTACCAACATTTTTGACATACCATCTTTAAGTACCCATACTTGCGCCACCTGAAAAGCGATGTGTTCGCAAGCACTGGCCAATAAATCAATCACGGGCAGTGAGCTGTATTTTTCCAAAATCGGATATACCATTTTCAACACCCACTCTTTACCTAGCGATTTGGGGTTTGCATTTCTAAAAAACGGAAGTGCATTTAGCTCCGCCACCAACTGCGGGTTTATGTTGCCTGCTTTGGCCAAATCTCCGTTGTGGTCATACATTTTTCCCACTTTCTCTGCCAAAATATTCAAAACCATGTTGGCAGGCACAATATCGAAAGCGCTACATTCATTTTGCTGTAAGAATGAAATATTGGCTATGCCCCCCAAATTAAGACAAGCTTGGTATTCGGAAAAAAGTAGCAGGTCGCCAATAGGCACTAAAGGTGCGCCCTGCCCGCCCAAAGCCACATCTGTAGAGCGAAAATCGCAAACTACTGGAAAGCCACAATGTGCTGCCAACGTAGCTCCATGCCCTACTTGCACAGTAAATCCCTTTTCAGGTTCATGAAAAATAGTATGCCCGTGTGACGAAACGAAATCAAGTGCCGCTATCTGATGCTTTACGATAAAATCAGCAGTCAATTGGCCGAAAAAGGCACCAATCTGCCTATCTGCCTCACAAAATCTTGCCGCTACGGCATGCTCCAAGCTAAGAAAATTGGCTTTCATATTCGACCCATAATCTACTGTTTCACAATGGATTACCTCATACTGAACTGCAAATTCTGTGGTAACGAATCTGCAGTAGGCTATGTCAAGCCCATCGAGCGAGGTGCCCGACATTAGCCCAATTACAAAATACTCAGACTTTGTAAAATCGATATTTTTTTGGGGGTTCGCTCGCATTTCGTGTTTCAATAGACGAAGGTAGAACAAAACAATTTCAACTTTGAGAAATTAACAGCCAAAGAGCTACAAGAAATGGTTTAGCAGAGGTTTTTACAATGCTTATGCAGCTACCAGTTGTTAGAGCTGTTAAATATTTATTATAATTTTACAGATTAGTAGACAATATAACGTTCTCGGGATGCATCAATTAGATCGGAAATTAGTTTTTACGAGGCATTCAGGATACGCTGGTACTAGTAAACACACCAAAACTTGGTGCACATGCAAATTGATCTACAAAAGTGTCGACTTATTTGACTACCGGGCAGAAGTAATTTTTTTGGGTTGTAATGAAGCAAGTGTGAAACCATTGGTTGAACCCATGAAGGAAATGATTAAACGAATATAAAAGGTAATATTTGTAGATCATAAAAAATATAATTTAGCACTCTGATAGAAGCATTGTCATTGGCTAATAGTAAACCAAGATATTTATAATATCACACAATGATTAATTTTTGGTTACGAAGAATTGCACTGGCAGGCTGTTTAATCGGGTTTTTTCTTCCATTTCTAAATACTTGCACTAAAAAAGACAGAGCAGACAGGCAACATAATATTGAAGCCTCAAACATCCCATCTTTCTCAAAGCCAGATGGGGAAAACTACTCAGGAGTTGGGTACATAATCAACGATTTTTCGGCTGATAATCTCATTATTTGGCTATTGATTATTTCTTTTTTAGTGCCTGTATTTTTACTTGTAAATCATGTATTGGGCAAGCCTTTGCTAGTAGTTTGGACTTTAATTTTAGCAATATTCGGGGTTTCAGGCTTGCTGTTGTTGCTATATTTTGAAGTAACACAAAACTTAAAATATGGGTTTTGGACGACTTTTATAGGCTATCTCGTATTTATAGGCTCGCATATTGCACCGCTTTTGAGAAAAATATAAAAAAGGTCTCGTGGATTCCTCTTAAAAAAGCCTTGGCTACCCAAAAGGCGAACAAATACATCTTAGCGACCTTAAAAAGCGATTTCAATCATCTTTATCGCCCAATCCCATTCTCAAGCATAAAAATTGCCACCTAAATCTTTAAGCCCTTGCCCTACAATAAATAATTAGAAACTTGCAACATGCTAATTTTTGTCTAACTTGTGCTAGACTTACCTGAACCCAGCAAAACGTATTAAATTTGAGTTATAACCCGTTATGTTGTTTCGAAATACATTTAAACTTAAATTTTTTGGATTTGCACTTTTGCTATTTGTAGCGTTGTTGTGGTCGTCTTGCTTTCGAGGAATGCAAATGTCGGAGTCAGATGTATCGGTGTTTTACAAAACCAAACGCTACAAACCGCAATTTAGAACTTACAAAACAGACAACAGAACAATTCATTATGCCGAGGTTGGCAACGATAGTTTGCCGTTGCTGCTTTTTATTCATGGAGCTCCCGGTGCTTGGTGGGGCTACATCCAGCTGCTAGATGACAGCACTTTGCAAAAAAACTTTCACATGATTTCGGTCGATAGGGCAGGTTACGGCAAGTCTGGGTATGGCTTGGTGGAGAAATCTATTGAAAAACAAGCACAATTTCTACAGCCTATTATTGATAGCAATAAAAGCAAAGCTATATATGTAGTTGGCCGCTCTTTTGGTGCTCCGGTAGCGGCTGCTTTGGTAGCCAACAACCCAACTAAGGTGAACAGTTTGCTTTTGTTAGGAGCAGATTTGGACCCTGAAAAAGAACGTTTTTGGTGGTTTTCTTTTTTCGGAAGGTTAGATTTGATACGCTGGGTGCTACCCAATTCTATGAATGTGGCCACAGATGAAAAATATTCTAGAGCTTTTGAACTCAGAAAGATGATACCCAAATGGGCCAAAATCACAGTTCCGACTACACTAATGCACGGTGCAGATGATTGGATGGTAGATACGTCTAATATATATTTTGCAAAAAAGATGCTCAAAAATGCTCCATTGCGCACTTTTATATTGCCGCAAACTGGCCATGTAGTTTCTAGCGAACGCCCAGATTTGCTTAAGAAAGAAATTTTCTACTATTTGGCTAAATATTAATAGGCATTCATGAATTTTGAACTCCACTTCGAGACTACATTGCAGCTATTTGGGCTGGGTTGTATTTTATTTGTTATCTTCCGCAAACTAGGAAATTATGTAAATAACCAAGAGCAACTGAGAGCAAATCCTGCGCAGATTTACAAAAACCTAAATCGCGATAGCATTATAGGTGGTCTGGGGGCGGTAGCACTTTTGTATTTGGCGATTTACAACCACGATTTTCCACAAATCGGTATCATGTCGCTGAGTTTAGTTTACACTACACACGCGTACTGGGATAGAAATCGAAAACTAAAACAGGGAAACTAGCCATCGCAAACTTAGCTTTGATTGGCATTGTCTCAGATAGACTTCCATTCCTTTGCAGTCGCCATCATCTTGGATTTTTTTCGGGTAGCGAAACCTTAAAAATCAACTTGATCGGCAACCTACTTACTTAAGCCTCCATCATTACATTTCAAACGTTTTTACATGATTTTCACTGAAACCAAGCTGAAAGGCGCTTTTATTATTGACTTAGAGAAAAGAGAAGACGAACGCGGATTTTTTGCCCGTGCATTTTGTGCCAACGAATTTGCCCAACATGGCCTTAATACCGTTTTTCCTCAGACGAATATGTCGCTTTCCAAATTTAAAAACACAATAAGGGGAATGCACTACCAAATAGATGGGGCTGAAGAGGCAAAGTTGATTCGTTGCACAAAAGGCGGCATAGGGGATGTGATAATTGACATCAGAAAAAGTTCACCTACTTATTGCCAGCACATAGTTGTGGAATTGACCGATCAAAATTCGAGGCTATTGTATGTCCCCGAAGGGTTTGCCCATGGATTTTGCACTTTGACCGATAATGTAGAAGTGAACTATCAAGTTTCCCAATTTTACACACCAGGCAAAGAAAGAGGAATTCGCTGGAACGATCCGTTGTTTGCCATTGCTTGGCCTACAAGCAACCCAATAATTTCAGAAAAAGATGCAGTGCATGCTGACTATGAGAGATCGAATTGAAACTTAAACTTAAAAGTGAAATATACTTTTCTATTCGATCGTTGGTCTCTCTACTTTTTTCCTTAAACAAATAGCCCTATAATTTGCACCAACCTTTTTATTTCCAGTCGCTAAAACAATTATTGGCTCAAGAAAAACGGGCAGATTTGGAGCAATTCAATGCCCAGATGAGCAACGCCACTACCAAGGAGAAGATCGGCAAAGGGCTATGCTGGGAGCCCTTGGTGGTAAAAGAAACGGGCTATGGAATGGCCGATTACCCTTTTGTGGTGGTGGAGCGGGTCAAAAATAAAGATATTGCTCATCAATTTTCTGCAGGCAAGATGGTAAGCCTTTATTTAGCGGGCGCAGAATCGGACGAAAATAGTAAAGGAACCATTCACTTTCTATCTGGAAATACCATGAAAATCATCCTCACTGCCAATGATTTGCCTTATTGGCTATCGTCTGGCAGAATAGGAGTTCAGCTGCTTTTTGATGACAAAAGCTATGAAGTCATGGATCATACCATGGATTTGCTTTCAGAAAAAGACAATCCTAAAGTGAGCCATTTTGTCGATCTAATATTGGGAGTGAAACCGCAATGGTTGGTTTCATCAGCAAATTTTAGCCCAGCTGCACACCTAAATAATTCGCAAAATGAGGCTGTAAAAGCCATTTTGAACAACCAAGATATATGTGTTGTACATGGCCCACCAGGTACGGGCAAAACTACTACGCTGGTCGAGGCCATATTGCAACTGGCGAAGGTAGAAGAGCGAATTTTAGTATGTGCACCTTCCAATGCCGCTGCCGATTTGCTCACCGAAAAACTTGATGCCGCTGGTATGGATGTCATTAGGGTTGGCAACCTTTCACGTATAGATCAGGCGATTATAACCCATACGATCGAGCACAAACTCGCAGAAAGCGATCAACACAAACTTATAAAACAAATAAAAAAGCAGGGCGATGAATACCGAAGAATGGCCCTGAAGTACCACAGCAAATTTGGTAAAGACGAAAGAACACAAAGAAATCTGCTGCTCAAAGAAGCCAAAAATTGCGTAAAAGATGCCGTAGAATTAGAAAATGTGGCCATTGAGTTGATGTTAGACAAGGTCAAAGTAGTAGTCTGTACTTTGGTTGGGGCAAAGCATAGGCATATCGAGAAGCTGAGATTCGAAACCGTAATCATAGATGAAGCCGCACAGGCCCTAGAACCAGCCACCTGGATTCCTATTGGCAAGGCACAAAGATTGGTATTGGCGGGCGATCCATTTCAGCTTCCCCCTACAGTAAAATCGGATGAAGCTCGAAAAAACGGGCTAGAAATTACTTTGATGGAAAAGGCTTTGAGGCATTTAAAAAATGTAAACTTGCTACAGGTACAATACCGAATGAATGAGCAGATAATGCACTTTTCAAACCAATATTTCTACGATCGAAAATTAGAGGCTGCTTTTGCAGTGAGCGGCCGCTGTTTAAGTATCAATAATGAGGATTCGGCTCCATTAGAGCTTATAGATACAGCTGGTTGCGGGTTTGAAGAAAAGTCAAAAGAGGGCTCTAGAAGCTATTATAACCCTGAGGAATGGCAAATTATGGAAAAACACCTGGCAAATCTACTTCAGAATATCGATGACAAAATTAGTATCGGTATCATATCCCCTTATAAAGAACAAGTAGAATACATCAGGGAAAATGTAAGCGAACAATGGCTTTCGGCACACGATATCACCATCAATACCATCGATTCTTTTCAAGGACAAGAAAGGGATTTAATTTATATTTCCTTGGTGAGGAGCAACAACAAAAGTGAGATCGGCTTTTTGAGAGATTATCGAAGAATGAACGTAGCCATGACCCGTGCAAAAATGAAACTTGTAGTAGTAGGCGACTCCGCTACTTTTGGTAGCGACAAATTCTACGGAGCATTTCTCAATTATTGCGAATCTGTTGGGGCTAATAGCACAGCTTGGGAATGGATGCAGTAAATGCTGAATCGAACCTAAAAACGGAGCGACAAAATCAATGTTTTTATTTGAAAAATCTAAACCTCATTACACTGCAAGCATGACATGACGGTATTGCTAGTTTAGTTGCAAATTAGAAGCCATCCTGAGAAATTCAAACTAAAAAAGGAAGCATGTCTGCTTCCTTTTTTAGCTATTCAATTCCACTACTACTGCAAATTAAAACCTACCAACCAATTGCATAAAAAGCTTCTTTACCATCAGGGTATAATCCTTCAATCAATACTGCTCCAGCTTTATTTGCCAGCGCAGATGCAATATCTTTGGCAGCGGCCATGGGCTGCTTGTCTATTTTTGTTATAATAAAGCCTTGCTTTGCACCTGCATCCTTCAGTTTGCCATTCAAAAGCTTTGTTACTTTTACACCATTGTCAATTCGCAAATTTTCCTTTTCCGACTTCGAAACCTCACCAAGTTCTACACCCAAATCTTCTATTGATTGCAAGGCAGCCTCTTTTACCACTTTTGTAGTACCTCTTTTGTTTTTCAGCGTTACTGTTATCAATCTATTTTCATTGTTGCGAATAAGGCTTACTTTCACTTTGTCGCCTGGGCGGTGTTGGCCTACTATTTCTTGTAGCTCGCTGGCTGAATTTACCTCAAAATCATCTACTTTTAATATCACATCATTTTCTTTAATTCCAGCTTCTTTAGCAGCACTTCCATCATTTACACCGCTAATGAAAACCCCTTTAATTTGCTTTAGGTTCTTCTCCTTGGCTACCTCAGCGGTAATGTCGGTAATCATCACACCCAGCAAACCCCTTTGTACCTCCCCATGATTGAGCAAATCGTCCATCACTTTTTTCACTAGGGTAACTGGCACTGCAAACGAGTAACCAGCATATGCGCCAGTCGATGAAGCAATAGCTGTAATAATGCCCACAAGCTCACCTTTTAAATTCACCAAAGCTCCACCACTATTGCCAGGGTTTACAGCTGCATCGGTTTGAATGAACGATTCGATAGCATAGTTTGTGTTGCCCCTTAACAAATTGATATTTCTGCCTTTGGCGCTTACTATGCCAGCTGTGATAGTGGAGGTGAGATCGAACGGATTGCCACAGGCCAGCACCCATTCGCCAATTTTTATTTTTTCAGAATTGCCATATTTAGCAAATGGCAAATCGGTTTCTTCAATTTTCAGCAATGCAAGGTCGGTTTCAGGATCGCGACCTACTAATTTCGCTAGGTATGTGCGTTTGTCATTCAACACAATTTGAATTGTTGCAGCTCCATCAATTACGTGGTTATTGGTTACGATGTAGCCATCGGAGGAAATAATGACCCCCGATCCGGAAGATTGCTGAGGCTGTGGATCACCAAAATTCTGACCCGGCTCGTCAAAGAAGAATTTGAAAAAAGGATCATTTTGGTGAGGATTATTTTGGTTTCCTCCCGTAGTTTTCATGTCGTATGAACACTTGACATGCACTACCGTGGGCCGAACAATATTAGATGCTGACACAAAATTGAGCCCCTCAGGCACTACTGCTGCTAAAGTATCTTTATCGAAATAGCGCGCGAAAACAGCGTTTTGATTGCCCTCAAACGACTGCAAAGATTTGGGTTCGAGAAATAATTTGTATCCGCCTAAAGTGACAACGCCACCAAGTAGTGATGACAATAATAATGCTACAAAGAGATTTTTAGTTTTCATAATTACAGAAGCTCCCCACCCTCAAGGAGAATTAGTTGTTGTGGTAAATGACGTAGAGTGCAGTTGCTCGTCAAGAACATTTGAAAAGAAATTGAATACGAAAAACAAAATGGAAAGAGAATTATCAATGGAACTATAGAATACCTGCTATCGTTTTCAAATTCATAAAATAAAAATGGGATCATAAATCTATGTTCCAACTTTTAACAGCAATACTTATTTATTTCACTTCAATCTTGGTCTTCAACAGTTTCGATTCGTCTTTTGGCACCATCACCTGCCATATTATATTTACATACGCTGTTTCCATTCCAGCGGCATTGGCAATGTCTGGCAATTGGAAAGAGCGACTACAGCTACCAAGTTTAGTTTCAACTGCGTGGAAGGTTCTAGCTCTGTCCTCATTTACGAATTTCCATTCTCCACTTATGGTCAGCGAGCCGTTGGTGACTTTACTATTAAAATCGTTTATATTTAGCCTGGGCATTGCAGCAGGCACTTCGTATGCATGCTGCAATGCCTGGGAGTTGGAGTTTCTACAAAATCTGCGTCAGGGAGAAATTTATAAAATTTGTTGTTGTAAGCTACCTCGCTGGAAAAGCGATTAAGATTGTTTGAAAATGAGCTGGTTGATTCAGTATTACAACTAACTATTGTCTTGGTTTTGTTTTTTTAAAGTTGAATGGTATTTAAGCTACTTCTTCTGTAATACAAAACCATACCAGCCTCTTTCAGCTTACATTTATAAAACAACATTTCAGAATGGTGCTAAAACAAGCACTCCATTGCCGACAAGAAGTCATATAACTGCCCTTGTAGACCGGATTTTAGTAGTCAAAATGTAAAAAGAGAGTTTAACATCAACTTTTAAAAATTGATATTGCAGTTTTTGGCCTGACTTACGAGCTATGTCGATCAACCCCAATCCGGCTCCACTTTTTTCTGAAAGCTGGGTAGCTTGCAATTTGGTTTTGTACAATCGCGCCAAATCTTCTTTTTCAAGGCTGTTGACATAATTAATTTTTGCTTCCAAGGTTGGCACTTCATCACTTTTAATAAAATTGCCAGAAACCAAAAAATAGCCATCAGGATCTTTGCCAATCACAAAAATACCGTCATTCATCCAGTCATTGGGTTTTTCGGCTTCATCTGCATGTTTGCAAATATTTTGTAGGCACTCAACCATTACGTTAAAAACTTTCTTTTTGATTGGCTGTTCCTCGTCCAGCTGGTTCATGCGCTGTTCGGTAAGCGAAAGTATATTTTTTGTGAGGCTTTGGGTAAATCCGCCTAAGAAAACCAATATTATTTTCTTTTTCTGCAGCACGGAATGCAACCAGTGCACATGATTCAATCCCCCTTCAATCTTAGTATTTGTTATTGTCATTTATAAATTGTGCTGTGCTGAAGTTCATTAAATTACCTATTCGGTAATGATACGCAAAAAATATAAAAACGACCAATCAAAGTTGGCTTTTGCACATGAATTTTAAAAAAAAAGTAACTATATGCAAAACCAATACACAAGAACTTAGTTTTAGTAACTCAAAGCAAACAACACCCGCTGGCTGGAGATCCGACCAGAGTACACGCAAGTTCCCGTCTCAGCAATTGAGTCCAGCGGTATGCAGCGGATTGTGGCTTTGGTTTCTTCTTTAATTCTCTCTTCTGTTTCGGCTGTGCCATCCCAATGGGCAGAGATAAACCCGCCCTTCATGTTAAGTAAATTTTTAAATTCTTCCCATGAGTTTGCTACTGAGGTGCTTTCTACCCTGAAATTCCATGCTTTGGCATAAATATTGGCTTGGATTTCGTCAAGTAATTTGGGAATTTCTACATCCAAACCGCCACTATTGATGGTGATTTTTGTTTTGGTATCTCTTCGCGCTACCTCTACAGTGCCATTTTCCAAATCTCTTGGACCAATTGCAATGCGAACAGGAACGCCTTTCAATTCATAATCAGCAAATTTCCAGCCGGGGGTTTGGGTATCTCTGTCGTCATATTTTACTAAAATGCTGTGCGCTTGCAATGTTTTTTTGATTTGCAAAGCCTTTTCAGTAATGGCAACTCTTTGCTCGGCTGTCTTGTATATGGGTACGATCACTACCTGAATAGGAGCAAGTTTAGGTGGCAAAACCAATCCTTCATCGTCTGAATGAGCCATAATTAAAGCTCCCATCAATCGTGTGGAAACACCCCAAGAGGTGCCCCAAACAAATTCCTGTTTATTTTCTTTGGTTAAAAATTTTACATCAAATGCCTTGGCAAAGTTTTGCCCCAAAAAATGGGAGGTACCTGCCTGCAATGCTTTTCCATCTTGCATAAGGGCTTCTATACAATAGGTGTCTACTGCACCTGCAAAGCGTTCATTGGGTGTTTTTACACCTTTTACTACAGGCAAAGCCATGAAATTTTCGGCAAAATGGGCGTAAATATCTAGCATTTGCTTGGTTTCGGCTACGGCTTCATCGGCAGTAGCATGTGCAGTGTGGCCTTCTTGCCATAAAAACTCGGCAGTTCTCAGAAACAATCGAGTTCGCATTTCCCATCGCACCACATTAGCCCACTGGTTAATAAGTAATGGGAGATCGCGATACGACTGCACCCAGTTTTTGTAGGTGCTCCAAATTACAGTTTCAGAGGTAGGCCTTACGATTAGCTCTTCATCTAGCTTAGCATCGGGATCTACAATTACCCCTCCTTTGCCATCAGACTTCAAACGATAATGGGTGACTACAGCACATTCTTTAGCAAATCCATCTACATGGCTGGCCTCTTTACTTAGATATGATTTGGGGATAAACAAGGGAAAATAGGCGTTCGAATGTCCCGTTTCTTTGAACATGGCATCTAGTGCCTGCTGCATCTTTTCCCAAATAGAATAGCCATAAGGCTTGATAACCATGCAACCCCTAACAGCAGAATTTTCGGCCAAATCTGCCGATTTCACTAATTCATTATACCAGCCTGAGTAGTCTTCGCTGCGCTTTGGAAGCTTCGCCATAAAATTATATCTCTAGTAGAAATTTTGCCTTCAACTGCTCAAATGTATAATAATAGAATGGTTTTGTAGAGACCAAACATTGAAAATGTGTAATTTTGACTTGGCATGTTGACAAAACAAGAACATATTGAATATTGAGTAAATTTAACCGCAGAAAATTGGGATACGGCTATGTCTAATTACAATGGCAAGCAGTTTGTAATGTGCTTATTCATTTTTGATCTGCTAATTGAAAAGCTCATTACAGCACATTGGGTGAAGGACAACCTATTAAATACGCCACCTTGCAGCCATGATTTAAAATACATTTTAAATGAAACAAATAGGGAACTGGAGCCAAAATTGCATGATTTTTTATTTATCGTGAACGACTGGAACATTCCCAAACGCTATCCCGATTATAAAATGAAATTGAATAAAATGGCCAACGTAGCCTATATGAAGAACCAACTTACTATTGTGACAGCATTGAGAACATGCTTACTAGAAAAGCTTTAGATACCAACATTTGCAATTTTTTAAATGAGCTGCATCAAATGGGATATACTATTGAAAAAGCTATACTATTCGGATCTTATGCCAAAGGAAACCCAAGGCATGAAAGTGACGTAGATTTGGCTATTTGGGATCGATCATTTAGCGGCTTGCGAAGCATTGATCTGCTTCCGATGCTTGCTTTTCTAAGAAATTATCCAAAATTGAAAGTTCATTTTTACAACCTTACCAAACCCGACCCTTTCGAAGAGGAAATAATAAGTAGTGGCATTGAAATAAAAATGTATACAGTCTAATTAGGTTTTTATGCAGATTATCGAAATAAATCATGTATCGCTTTGGGTGAAGGATGTTGCGCAAAGTATACATTTTTACAAAAATGTACTTGAGCTGCAGCAGCTGGACTCAAGGCCCCAATTTGATTTTCTGGGTGCTTGGTTTGCACTAGGGGTAAGGCAGCAATTGCACATTCTTGAAGGTAGAACAGATCAGGTATTTCATTCACATTCGCGCAGAAATCATTTTGCTTTGCAGGTAGCCTCTTTGCAGGAAGTAGAATTATTATTGACAACCAAGAAAATAGCCTTCATAGGGCCAAAGGCTCGCCCCGATGGGGTTTTGCAGCTATTTGTTGAAGATCCGGACGGATATTGGATCGAGTTTACAGAATCGTATGTACGTATGTTGTCGGCTTAACATAGCTGATAAGTGGTGGCTCCGAGGCGAATCGAACGCCTATCTAAAGTTTAGGAAACTTCTATTCTATCCGTTGAACTACGATGCCAGTATTAATTAAAATGCAATTTTAGTGATCCCGATTGGATTCGAACCAATGACCTACTGCTTAGAAGGCAGTTGCTCTATCCAACTGAGCTACGGAATCTTAAAATTGGGCTGCAAATATGGGAATATTAACCCAATAGTCATACCAGATTGCAAAATATTCTTCTATCCAGATTTCTGGTTGGGTGAATTACAATTCACTTACCAGTTTATTGTAAGCATCTGAAAGTTTAAACGCTTCCAAATTTGATGGTTTTAGGGGTTTTAACAAGTAATAAATGATCGTACCATTTTTGATCCACGTGTCAAGCTCGGCCTTTTTGTCGAACCCAGATAAAATTACAATTTTGCATTTTGAGGTAATCTCGATCGGCAGGGAAGCGAATTTCAGCAAGAACTCAGTGCCACTCATCACGGGCATATCCAGATCTAAAAAGATCAGTTGTGGTATTTCAGTGGGTTGATCTTTGCGCTTTATCAAATAATTGATAGCACTAAAACCCGCTGGCTGAATAACGCTGTTCTTGGCAATTTTTGTGTTGATAATTACTTGTTGTGCCATAAAATTGCTGATATCGTGGTCATCTATCAACATCACCAAATCTAATGTTTTGCCCAAATTGGCTGCGATATTTTCTATGTTAATATTTTGTGAATCAGTCATTTAACGTTATCAAATTTAAGTATAATATTACTTCTTCCTGCATCTCCAAGTTAATGCTGAGACCCTTTTGGAAAAGTACATCAATTTCGACAAAATTTCTATTCTTTACGGCAGATTGTTCGATCTGCTCAAAAATATTTGCCAATATTTTGATTCCCATATACCTGTAAGCAGATTTCAACTTGTGCGAAGTCTTCCTTGTAGCGTCAACATTCGATTGTTTAATTGCCATTTCCAGCACCTTGAGGTCGGCATCAACGCTGGCTACGAACAATTCTAAAAACAGGTTAAGGGATGGAGTGTCACCTAAAAAATATTCGTCTAAATAATTTAGATCTAACAGTCGGTAAATCAATTGAGCAATTTATTACAAAAATCAAATCTTGTTAAAAAACTTCAGACCAGATTCTTCATAAGTAAAATATTTGCCATAGTTGTTTGGCATGGCATCGAAATAACCAATTATGAACAAACCATTTTCGGTCAATAGATCGCTGAATAATTTCAACAAATTCATTTTCAGGTTGTCATTAAAATAGATCATTACGTTTCTACAAAATATGATGTCATACTTGGTATTTTTGTCTGTTTCAGAAGTGAGATTGTGCTGCTTGTAAGTGGCATAGTTTCTATATTTTGGTAGCAATTTTGCCATATCGTCATTGATACTAAAGCAGGATTTTAGGGTTTTTCCTGCATCGTATTGCTTCATTCCGTGTTCGTATCTTTTTAAAATATCCATGTCGTACTCAGCCGTACGTGAAATGTTAACAAAATTATCGCTCAAATCGGTAGCCAGTGCAGCAGATTTCATAAGTAATCCTGCATCGTCAAGTACTATGGCCATTGTATGCACCTCTTCGCCAGTAGAGCATCCTGCGTGCCATATATTCAGTTTTCTATCCTGTATTTGGTTGGCAATTCTCGGCAAATACACATCGCGAAGTTTGCTCCATATTTCAGGATTTCGGAACATTTCCGTGAGGCCCACCGAAACTTCATCTTTGAATTGATGTATAAAATCTTTGTCGTAAAGTAGTTTTTGCCAAAGCCCCAGCACATTTTCAAGTCCATGCCTGTGAATGATTCGCACTATTCTCCGCTTCAGCGAACTTGTTTCATAGTTTGTAAAATCAAGGCCGTACCTAGAAGAAATGGCAAAATTAATAGAATCTAACTCTTCATCACTAATGCTGGTCATCGAATCCTTTGTTATTTCTGCCATAAATTAGTTGCTTTTACTAGTATTGCTAGAAGAAATCAATAACGCAAAGTAGCTCACCAGATTTCCTGAAATACTGTTAGAAATATAAATTGCTGCTAAATACTTTTTAATTGTGCCCTCTGACGAAAGAAAAGAGATATTTTGCTTATAGGGATTTCCTGCCATGAGCTCAGTTTTCATATTTGAAACCAATTCAGGTTTATCTGCCGTTGTGTAAATAAAACTATCAAAAGTGCGCGATTTCACATCCTTTCTCTTAAGTTGGAGCTGATCAAGGAAAATCTGGTTGGCAGATTTGATTGTAAAATCTGGGTTGATTTCTAGAAAACCGAACGTGTCGTTAAGTGCTTGAATTCTATTTCTATAATCGTTTTCCTTTTCTTTGGCCTCCGTGGTGAAGTTTGCAAACATTAATATTTTGTAGGGGGTGCCACGCAAGTCCAGAATAGGATTGTAAGTAGCATCTATCCACACTTCTTTTCCTGATTTTGCGTACCTCCTAAATTCGCCAGTATTGAAGTTTCCTTTTTTCAGGCTGTCCCAAAGCATTGCGTAGCGTTGAGAATTTATTTCATCCTGGGGAACCATTATTTTTTCATCAGTGCCCACAATTTCATGCTTTTCATAGCCCATTACTGAGAGGAACATTTCATTGGCATTTAGAATATTGCCGTCCATATCAAATTCGATGGCTGCATTGCTTTTATTTATGGCTTCTAGTATGCACTTGGTTAAGTTTGTTTCGGCTTGTAATTCTATGAGCTTGTTGTTCAAGGTTTCCTGAGCTGACCTCAATTCTTCTTCATTTGTCATCAATTCATTTTCTTTGGTTCGCAATTCATTGGTGATCAATTGCGATTCCAACAGCAATTTTTGGGTGTGATGATTGATTCGAGCTGATGAAAGTGTAGCTGAAAAACTTTCAGCAATTTCATTCACAAGTTTGATCTGATAAAGTTCTATTTCCCGAAACGATGCCAATTCGATGGCCCCGAAAACTTCTTCATTAATTTTAAGAGGCACTAAGAGCAACGCCTTTGGGTGCGCACTTCCAAGCCCTGACCGTATATTGATGTAATCGTCAGGAACATCATTTATATACATGTATTCTCTATCGATCATGCACTGGCCTAGCAAACCCTCGCCTATTTGAAGTCGTTTATCAAAATTTTTGCGCTTTTCATAAGCGTAGCAAGCCGTGAGTTCAATATACTTATTGGAAATATCGTTGTCATTTACAATAAAAACAGCCCCTTGATTTACATGGATATACTTTACAAGATTCAAAATAATCACGTGGGCAAATTCCTTGATCTCATCATTTTGCAGGTCGCGAAACAATTGTCCAAATTTGGCAATGCCTTCAATAGCCCAGTTGCGTTTGCGTTCTTCCTCGGCTATATTTTTTAATTTCGACCTCATTTCGTCCAAGGCTGTACCTAGTCCAAAATCTTTTTCGGCAGTAGCCAACTCTACGTCAAACTTGCCTTCACCTATATTTCGAGCAAAAGCCGTAGCGTTTGCTATTCTGGTGTCTATGTGCTTGAGGTTGATTACCAGTTCGTTGAGTTCATTTGAAACTTGCAAGTGCAGCGGTTCGGTAGCAGCATCTGTGATATGGCTACTAGCTCTTGCAATTTTCTTTATTGGTATTGTGAACTCAGTATTTACAATGAAGAACAAGGCGAATGAGGGAATCACCAGAATAATAAAGGCCGAAATGCCAGAAATCGGGGTGATTACAAATAAAGTATTGTTCATAGCGATTATCAAAACAGCTATCATTGCTGATTGGAGCCCTAGTATTGCAATGATTTTAGTTGTTGTGCTTACAAAAAATTTATTTCTCATTATCCCGCTAAATTTTTCGTTGCATTAGATTCTCCGTGATGCAAGGGTCTGCAATTCTACAATATCTAAAAATGCTGCATCAAGCACCCAAATAAACTCTGTTTCTAAATCGTGATTGGTGATAGAAAAATTGGTTTTGAATTGCAAAACTAGCTTTTCTTCCTTGTAATCTTGATCTAGCAAGCTGTTGAGCATAGTTTTAGTGCCCATGATCAACTCGGGCACATGAGCATAAGTGTTAATTTTCAATCTGTCGGAGAGCAAGCTCACCACTGCTGCGGTCAGTATGTTGTCTAATTCTAGCAATATGGCCTTTTGCATGGATGCATCATCGATGTAGGCGGCCGGAAGTGCTAATTCAAACAGCGATTCTGCATCTTTTTTGGTAAAATTTAGGTAACACTTGCCTCTCATATCTCCCTTAAGCTCCGAAACCAAGATGTAAATATGGTTGTTAGATGAGGTAGATTCAATATATTCTTCCTCTGAAACAATAGATATAGAAGTCACTTTTACTTCTCGATAGGTAAATTTTGCAAAAGCCATTGCAGAATTTGCGAATGCAGATTTTATACAGTCTTGAAAAAACGACTGTTGCGATGGAGATAATTTTTGTAGCATAGTCATTTATTTTCTAATGGTTTTAAATACTTTATTCATCACAGAAGGAATATCGAGTACTAGGCACACATTGCCATTACCTAAAATAGTTGCTCCGCTAAAAAAGGCAGTATTGTCAAGCGGCCTTGAGAGTGGTTTTTCCACAATTTCTTTCTGCTGTAATAGCTTATCGACCACGAAACCTACTTCTCTGCTGCCATAAGACACCACTATCACATATAATTTTGCGTTATCCTTAACTTTTTTCAGACCTCCTTGCAGATTGTTAGTTGTGTTGATATCTTCAAGGCTAGTGATGGCAAAAAGATCGTCAAGGAACACTACAGAAATGGTCTTTTTCAAATGGTTGGCTACTAAGCCTTTTCCAATTTTGTGTATATCATTTTTTGTAAGCTGTATCACCGCATCGGTATAAGTGAGCGGAATGGCAAATTCTGATTGGCCCATCATAAAAAGCAGCGCTGCTTTTAAGGCCATGGATGATGGTAAAGCCAAACTAATACTGGTGCCGACCCCAACTTGGGTAAAAATCTCAACTTTGCCGCCAATGGTATCAAGTGATCGCTTTACCACATCCATGCCTACTCCCCTGCCCGAAACAGCTGTCACCTGCTCTACGGAGGAAAAGCCTGGCTCGAAGATAAACTGTAATACTTCTTCCTCTGTCAGTAATCGAGCTAAGTCTTCTGTCACCAGACCCTTTTGAATTGCCTTTTTACGAATGATATGGGCATCTATTCCCTTGCCATCATCGCTTACTTCTATCACTACTGCGTCTTTTTCGCTTCTTGCCTTAATGGTCACGGTTCCGTACTCGGCCTTACCCATTTTAAACCTTTCTTCTGGCTTCTCTATGCCGTGGCTAATAGCATTTCGAACCACGTGCACGAGCGATTCGCTTATAATTTGGAGTACATTTCTATCTATTTCGTTTTCAGTGCCTTCCAGAACCAAGTTTACCTTTTTGTTCTCTACGGCTGCTGTATCGCGAACTATTCTATGAAATTTGGTAAATAGGATATTGACCTGCACCAATCGTGCATCCATTACTGAATATTGCAATTCGGAAGTAATACGTTGGAATCGGCTGAATGCATTGTTTCTGCCTGAACCAGTGCCACCTGCCAAGGTCATTACCCTATCTCTCTCTATCATCAATTCGCCCACTAGGTTCATTAAATTGTCGAGCTTTCGCACCGGGATTTGTACCAGATCGGAAAATGCTACTCTGGATTCCACTTCCACTTCATGCTCAGCGATAGCCTCAACTTCCATTTCGGCCGCTGAACCTGCTGATGCATTGCCTCCTAGGCTTTCTACCAACAATTCAGGTGTAGTAATCTTGTTTTGCAACACTATAGGTTGCTCATTTGGGCCAATTGGCTTGGGTTCTATGGCAAAGGGTTGGTTTAAGGCCGTTGTATTTTCAGCTTTCAGTTTTGAAGCAGAAATATCTTCTGGCAGCGAATCGGGGCCGAATCGAGCTACCCTCAACATTACTTCCAGTTTTGTCTTTATCCCTTTGTATTTTACATTCGCATTTTCAGGGCTCTTTACGCGCTGAATCATTGCCCCCAAGACATCGTTTGCCTTAAAGAGGTCGTTGAAAAGTTTTTCCTCGATCTGCAATTTGGAAGACCTGATCTCACTAAACACATCTTCAAGCGTGTGCGACATTTCGGCAATATCTTCATAACCCATGCCTGCTGCGTTGGCTTTCAAGGTGTGGGTAATTCTGAAAATAGCATCAATGGCTCTTTTACTTGAATTGTCCTTTTCGAGGGCTGTAAAAAGCTAGTTCAATTCTTCGTAAGCCTCTAGAGCTTCGGCCAAAAATATTTCTTTAAGTTCGTCTTCCTTCATGTGAGTTGAAACCCTTTTCCACTTTGCCCAATAAGAGGGCAATCGTTTTAGGGCAATGTTTAAATTGAATAAGTCTTTTTGGTTGAATAGTGTCTTTAAATTGTTGACTCTGACTTTAAGAATTTTTGCTAGAAATGACATTTTTAATACTTATTATATGCTGGCTTGTAAAGGCGCAAGCCACGGAACTTTACCTATTAAATGTTGGAACTGGAAGATACAAGCCAAGGAATATGTGTATTTCCAAATCAATTATCAACCCACCCCTACACTTCCTCAACCGAGATGGTTGACTTAGCAAACAATCTCCTTCTCTTATTTTCACTTTATTAAGCTTACTGTCAGCTCAAAGCACTTACAATAAAAGTGGCCATTTCATGTATAGGCAACACTCTTTTTACCACCCCCATTTCAAATACTGCTTTCGGCATTCCGTATACCACACTTGTTTTTTCATCTTGACTAATGGTATAAGCTCCCTTCTGAAACATTTTTCCCATGCCAGCTGCACCGTCTTTTCCCATGCCTGTCAGTAGTATTCCCATTGCTTTTTTTCCATATACTTCGGCAGCCGATTCCATCAAGGCATCTATCGATGGGTGATTAAATTCTGGATATTCTTGTTGGGTGAGCGATACCTTTACTCCGCCTGCGGTTTTTCGCAACACAATATTGCAATCGCCCGGAGCAATGTAGATTACGCCTCTTCTCAAATTTTCGCCCACTGAGGCCACTTTTACTTCCAAGGGTATGAGTTCATTTAGCCTTGCAGCAAAGGAATTTACAAACTCGGCCGGCATGTGCTGTCCAATTACGATCGGCACAGGCATATTGGAAGGCAATTTGGTCACTATTTGCTCTATGGCTCCCGTGCCGCCCGTAGAAGCCCCAATTACAATGGCTTCATAAGGCAGATCACTCTCAAAAGTGTGCTGGTTAGAGTTTTTAACTACTTGTCTCCGCACCAGTGTTTTTACATTTACTTGGGCTGCGGCTCTTATTTTGTTGAAAATCTGGTGGTCTATGTCCCTGATTTTGGAGTTGGCAAGCCCTGCCGGTTTGTTCAAAAAATCCAATGCACCTGCTCCTATGGCTTCGATGTAGGCATTGGGATCCGTGTTTCCTAGTGAACTTAATATGACAATAGGCGTGGGAAATTCATCCATGATGTGCTTGACAGCATATAACCCATCGTAGTCTTTCATGGTGAGGTCGAGCAGCACCACATCTGGTTTCAATAGTTTGGTTTTTTCAGTAGCTTCCTTCCCGTTGGTTGCGGTATCCACCACCTCTATATCGGGGCTGGCATTGATAATATCGGATAAAACTATTCGCATAAAGCCTGAATCATCTACTAATAACACTCGTATTTTCATCGTTTCAAAAGCCCATAAATTCCAGAAGAAGGCCCATTTATCAGTTTAGTGTTCTATAATTGGCAAAGCAAATCTATAGCGCTAGGCCATTATTATTCATTCAAAAATGGGCCTTTCACATTTCAATTTGACAGTACTTTTTTCACCGCTTCTACCAGTTGCTCGGTGGTAAATGGCTTCACTATATATTGCGAAGCACCTCTTTTTATGCCTTCCTCTACCACAGATTCCTGCCCTACTGCACTTATCATGATGATTTTCGACTCAATTTCCTCCGCCTTCAGCACATTGAGAATATCGAGGCCCAGCATATCGGGCAAGATATTGTCGAGCGTAATCAGGTCGGGCTGTAGGTCGATGGCCATATCTATAGCTGATTCTCCATTGGTTGCTTGCCCCACTACATCGTATCCCGCATTTACCAGCGCATCTTTTATCACTGTACGCATATAAAGAGAATCGTCAACAATTAGTATTTTCTTAGACATAGAAGTGTTGAATTAATGATGAATAAAATTTTGATGAATTACTAGATACAATATTTATTTATTTGTCGTTGGGGCTGGACTAACAACCATAAAAACTATTTAATCCTTTACCGATCGGCTTTTTTGGCCCTTCCGTTTGCACCACCTAGGTCTAATTTTACTTGATTGCCCTTATGTTTTGTTTGAAACAGAGTAAAACCAATTTGACCTTCGTTAAACATTATATTTTTTCAATGAACGCAGATTGATTCGTAACCATATTTATTTGTTAGAAGATAAACTCAATATCATCTTCCTATATTCTTACTTTATTTGTGGCACAACATTTGATTTATCGTAAAACTTGTATCATCTGCACCAAACCTCAATTGATGTACCAATGTGGTTGGACCAATCAAATTTATTTTCTTAAACCCTACCCATTTTATACAATCTGCTGCAATTTCGCTGAATGCTACATGGATGGACGAAATGTAATTACTTGGACAAATGACATCGACTGGTTTACTACCATATCTCGAAATGAAAATAAATTGACATAATTTGATTCTTAATTGATTTAACGGCTTTCTTAGCTTCCAGCTTCCAATTTTATGCCCAAGTGTTTTACTCAAACTTATTTTTAAAGAAGAAAATAAGTCAGACCTAATGGCCTGACCTATCTGAAAAAATTAACCTAAACCTAAACTTTACAAAACCTCAACTAGCCAATTTTTACCTCTTCTTTGGCTATTACTTTAAAGATATCTATGAGAATAATAAGCCTGTTTTGCAATTTTATTATGCCCTTGATATAGTTTTTTTCTACATTCTGGTCTTGAATAATGTTGGGCGATTCATCAATATTTTTTTCAGAAATTGAAAGCGTATTTGGTACATCTTTCACTAAAATACCCATTTTCAGATCGTCACTTTCTACCACCAACGTGTAATTGTGCTTTTCTTCGGCATCGGTGGCTTGCGCTGAACGAAGCCCAAATCGCTCTTCCAAATCAATGACTGCCAGGATATTGCCCCGCACATTTGCGACACCTTTCACATAAAATGCTGCTAAAGGCACTTTGGTTATATTTGGGGTAATCACCACTTCTTTTATCTGATCTATGGTCAGGCCATATTCTTCAGTTCCTAATTTGAATACGATGACTTGAAAGTTTTTATAACTTTCAACACCCATTTTTTCCTTTTGGGCAAAATCTAACTCAGCCATGTTTGTTGGGGTTATAATTAGTTGAGTTTAAATTGATCTACGCCTCTCTTCAATTCTTCAGCTACTTTCGAGAGGTTTTCGCTGGTGGTGGTTATTTCCACCATGCCTTTGTTTAGCTCGGTCGATGAGCTTGCAATTTCCTGTGTACCAGCGGCCACTTCTTCAGATACTACCACTATTTTTTCTATATTTTTCACCACATTGCCAATGCCTTCTTTTTGCGATTTGCTCGCCTCAAGTATATCTTTCGACAAGCCCAGAGTCTCTGAACTGGAAGAAAATATGCTGTTGAATACGCTTTCGGCTTCTTTCGATGCGGCACTGCCTCCCTCCACGTTCGTTTTCATCTTTTCTATGGCTTTGGTAGCTAGCGACACATCTTTCTGCACGTCTTTGATTACTTTATCAATATCTACAGCCGACCTTCTGGAATCTTCGGCCAGTTTTCTTATTTCCTCGGCTACCACTGCAAATCCACGCCCGGCATCGCCCGCCCTTGCCGCCTCTATGGCCGCATTCAGTGCCAGCAAATTGGTTTGAGATGCGATGTCGGTAATCACATTGAGCGTTCTGGAAATTTCTTCCGAGCGTTGGGTCAATACTTCAATGGAATTACCTGTAGAATCGGCTGAAGAGGCTATGCCAGACATATTGTTTACCAAATCTTTGATAATTTTTATTCCGTTTTGGCAGCTTTCTTGTCCTTTTTGAGCCGAAGTATTGATGATATCTGAGCGCGTACCCATTTCATTTGCCTGTTTCAAGATGGCTTCCACCAATTTGGAGGTTTCATCGGTTCGCGATGCCTGCTCTTGAGCACCATCGGCCATTTGCTTAATGGCAGACGAAACTTCGGTGGTGCTCTTCATCATTCCTTCCGATTTTCTAGTCATTTGTATAGATGAAGTGGCTACTGTATGCGAGCTTTTTTCTATTTCTTTCAGCAGTTTATTCAAGTTTTTGATGGCAATATTGAGTGCATTTGCCATATCTTGTATATCGCCTCTTGCAGTGCGGTTGAAACTCTGTGTTAAATCACCTTGAGCCATAGAGGTTACCAATCTGTTTATTTCCAATACTGGTTCAGAAATATTAGTCAGTAAAGCATTGAGCGAATCTACCAATTCGCCCCAAGAGCCCTCCATTCCCGAAATTTTGAGCCTTTCTCTCAATTGCCCTTCATTACCTGCTAAATTCACCACCCTGTTTACTTCATTCATTACGGCTTCCATCACATCTTTCAAATCAGCCAAGTCTTCCGTTACTTTGCCTATTTCACCCGTCATTTTCAAGCCCCTAAAATCCATCTTGGCTTTGAAATTGCCCAATTTTATCTGGTTGATGAATGCGGTTGCTTGTTGAAAGCCGATAGTGAAGATAGTGGTATCGGTGGCAATTTTGAGCACTTTTACAACAGTACCATCTTTATCGACCACAGGCGTGTAGGCGGCATTGAGCCAAATTTCACCGCCAGATTTCGAAATGCGTTTAAAATCCCCTTTTTGGGTAATACCTTTGCCCAGATTCTCCCAAAAACTCTTATAGTCGGCTGTATTGGCATATTCTTGGTCGCAAAAAATACGGTGGTGCTTGCCTTTGATCTCGCCTAAGGTATAGCCGATAGCTTTCAAAAAGTTGTCGTTCGCACCAAGAACATTCCCAAATTTGTCGAACTCTACAGAGGCATAAGAGGCGTTGATAGCATTCATAATGCCTTGCATATCCGCTTCTTTTTTTTCCATCTCTACTTTTTGCTCCATCGATTTGGTGATATCGAAGCGAATGCCCACATACTTTACAGGTTTGCCGTCTTCTCCCATCACAGGGGCAATAGTAGCATCTACCCAATAGTCTGTACCATCCTTTTTCTTATTCGGATACGAACCTTGAAAAATCTTGCCGCTTTTGATGGTGTCCCACATTTCTTTATACAAAGATTTGGGATTGTCAGGGTGTCTAAAAATATTGTGAGGCTTGCCTAGCATTTCCTCTCTTGTGAAGCCCGATATCTCGGTCAACTTGTCGTTGGTGTAAATGATATTTCCTGCCGGATCTGCCTCTGAAAGTATGGCCGCAGCATTTAAGGCATTTACCCGCGCATCAAGCTCCGACTTCATCATCTCACCTTCACGCATTTTTCTCGAAAGCTCCTCTTGCGTGGTTTGCATCTCTTCCATATTCTGCCTTATCTCCTCCTCCTGAGCCCGCATTTCTTCCAATTGTTGCGTTGCAAGAAACTCTTGCTTTTTCATGTCGGTGATGTCTTTGATGAAGGCAGTAAATATGGTTTCGCTTCCCAGCTTTGCCTCGCTTAGGGTCAGCAATACGGCCACTTCTATGCCGTCTTTCCTCAATATCTTTACTTCCCTTCCTTTGCCTAACACTTTCTTCTCTCCAGTTTTCAGATAGTTGTCCATCCCTTTGATGTGTTGGTCGCGCATTCCTTCGGGAGCAAATTTATACATAGGCTGGCCTATTACTTCACTTGGTGCATATCCCCAAAGCTTCTCAGCCGCAGGATTCCAATAAGAGATGATGTTCTTAGCATTTACAGTTACCACTGCATCTACACAGCCATCGAGCGTTACTTTACTTTTTAGTATTTCGGCATCAGCATCTTGCAACTGCTTTTCGAGTTTGGCGATATAAGCCTTCATATCCATGACAGCTTTTTCATCAATCCCATTACCGATTTCAACCCCATTGAGAGATTTTTCTGAAACTTCTTTAGTTTCCACTTTAGTTGTGCCGTTAGTTGCCATAATTCACTTCAGTTTGATATGTAAAAGTATATATTTAGTAATTTATTCGATAATTCAGGCAAAAACAATCATTGTTTTTTTCAAATGTATGGTTATTAAGTTAATATATAAAATAATAGGCAAATTTATTTTTTACTTTTTAAACAAAAGCACTAAACAAAAAAAATAAACCCTATCAAAATAAAATTTATTTATAACACTTTGATAATCAATGGTTTAAATATATTCTCGGTATTTAATTATGAATTGTCTAGCTATTATATTTAATTGAGACCCCAATATATTTTGCAAAATAAAATATATACCTAATCATCACTTAATCAAATACTTACGACATCATGAAATAAATACGTAACATGAAAACATTTTACCCCGAATTTATTGAAAAATCAGGTGTCGTATCCATTACTGATCATAATGGAACAATCATACACGTAAACGACAAGTTTTGTGAGATTTCTCAACACAGTAGGGAAGAACTAATAGGGCAAAATCACAGCATTATCAGTTCGGGCTACCATGAGCAATCTTTTTTCGCAGCGATGTGGCATACTATTTCGAAGGGAACAGAATGGCGAGGCGAAATATGCAACAGAGCAAAAGACGGCAGTCTATATTGGGTCGATACTATTATTGTTCCCCAACTTGATGAAAACAATAAGCCAATCAGGTATTATTCGCTTAGAATTCTGATTACCGACCGCAAGAAACAGGAGCTTAGTATCTTGGAGATAAATAATGAATTGCACAATAAGAATGCTCGTCTTAATTCTATTTTAAATATCCAAAGCAACTTATTTGTGATGAGGGTAAATATGGAGGGAGTCTATACTTATGTAAATGATGCTCTAGTAAAAAAACTTGGCTATGCACTTGAAGATTTTTTGGGTAAGCCAGTTTCATTTAGTATTCACCCCGATGATTTGGGGCTATGCCAAGTAGCAGCTGCGAAGGCTATGGAAAATACAGGAGAGCCAAGCATTATTTCTATCAGGAAAATTAGCTCATGGGGCGAAATTTTCTTGTCGGAATGGCATTTCGTTGCTATCTACGACTCCAACGGGGGCCCAATTGAAATGCAGGCCATCGGGTTCGATATTACCGAAAAATCAAAGTATATGGAGGAAATTAATACTACCAAGGCGCAAATGGAAAGCATTTTGTCGTCTATCGATGAAGTGATATGGTCGTGCACTGCCGAAGATTTTAAATTTCTGTATATGAACCAAGCCTCTGTGAAACTTTTTGGTTACAGCCCCGAGGAATTTAGCAACGATGAATATTTGTTTTTCAACATCATAGTGAAAGACGATTTGCTTCGCTTTACGCAACATTTAAAAAGGTTGAAAACAAATGGACATAGTGTGTTTGAATATAAAATTCGTCATAAAAACGGGAGTATTAAGCATATTTACGATAGAGTGACCAAAATTGAAAACAACGATGGCACCTTTACCTTAAATGGTGTAGCAGCCGACCTTACAAGCCTCAAACAATTTGAAGAAAAAACCAAACACAACGAAAAAAGACTTATACGCACGTTTGAGACTATTTCCGGAGCTTTTTTTCTGCTGAATAAAGAGTGGAAGTTTGAGTATATGAGCGAAGCAGCTGAAAAATTATTGCTAAAAACCAGGGCAGAGATCATGCACCGATCGATATGGGAAGTGCTCCCTGAAGCTAATGATACCGAATTCAATAAAAAATTTATTGATGCGGTGCTCTTCAACAAAAATATGCACTTCGAGCAATATTATGAGCCGCTGAACGCTTGGTTTTCTGTGTCTGCCTACCCGAACAGTGAGGGCTTGGCTGTATATTTTCAAGATATTACTTCTAAAAAACTTGCCGAAGATCTGCTAAAGATGCAAAACCGCAAATTTCAAGAAATAGCATGGATTCAGTCGCACAAAGTGCGTAGCCCTGTAGCCAATATTCTGGGGCTGCTCAGCATTATGGATAAAACCAACCTAGCCAACCCCATGAATGCACATGCATTGCAACTGTTGGAGAATGCAGCCTTCAAACTCGATGAAATCATCCATGAGATCGTAAATAAAGCACAAGAAATAAGTACTTTTCAAGATCTCCATAAAGAAATAAATTTAGTGCAAACCGCACATTAGCCACGATATGCCCCTGACTTAGAGGTTATTATTTATCTCTATACTTGCCACAATCAACAATAGATCGCTGCCTTCTTTATTGGCTAAAATAAAGTGAATTACTGACCTTTCTTATCTGCAAAAGCCATTATTCTATCACTTCAAACAAGCGGGTTTTCTTTTGCGTGCTTAATTCCTAAAGGCAATTCATCTCTTTTTGGCTCCATCGGTGCTTTGGCCCAATTGCGACCACGCCTCTACTTCCCATTTATCTGAATCAGACCCAATGCCGTTTTGTTAAACTACTACACTAACCTCACCCCGTGGCTATTTCCACGGCAGCAGGGTGCGGAACGATTAACCAAACGACAATGAAATAAGACCACAAAAAAGCCACCACACTTTCGCATGGCGGCCTCTCATCACAATCAAACTCTTGATCTTAAAGTTAATTTTTCGCTTTTATTTTCAATAATTCTACATCAAAAAGCAGTACCGAATTGGCTGGAATTTTATCGCCCATAGCCATAGGCCCGTAGCCCAACGGAGATGGAATAAGGATGGTAGCTTTGGCACCTTCATTCAATAAAGAGATTCCTTCGTCCCAGCCTGGTATTACTTGCCCAACCCCAATGGCAAACTCAAGTGGATCTTTGCCCACTGAAGAATCAAATACATCACCAGCCAATAATTTGCCAGTGTAGTGCACTTGCACCATACTTCCTGAAGTAGGTGTTGCGCCTTTTCCTTTTTTAGTAATGATATAATAAACGCCAGTTTGCGTTTTTTGTGCTGTCAACTTGTTTGTGGCCAGGTAGTCGGTTATCAATTTATCGTCAACTTCTTTTTGGCCGGCCATTTGGGTTTCCATCTTTTTTCTCTGCTCTTCCATTTTTATGGCTTGCTCCTTTTCAAATGTTTCCTTATTCTGTACTTTCAACACTTTCATAATAAAAGTGATTTTGCTAGTCGAATCAATGAAATCGGGCCTTGGCGCCATGAAAGTTTTCTTAAAAAGAGAGTCAGCACTCATTTTGAAAGTAACCGAATCGCCCTCAGAAAGCATTTGCAAGCCTTCTTCTAACCCACCTTTAAAACTTGGCGATTGCACGATTACTTGAATGGGTGTGCCATCTTTCCAAGTATTGCGTAGCACAGAATCTTTATCGGTTTTGTAGATGAAATTGAGCGTTAAGAAATCGCCAACTTTTGCTTTCTCGCCTTCTTTATCTTCATAAAAAAAATATTGAAGGCCGTTTTCGTTGGTTTTATAATTGGGTTCCTTGCCGCAAGAAGACAGTAAAACAATGGCGGATACCACCGCAAAAGCGTATTTTGTTGATTTTAACATGGAATAAGTACTGTTGGAGTGGTGAATTCTTTGTTTAATTGGGTTTGATAAAGGGGTAAAAGATTTAAAAACTTTGCTAGAGTATCGTGCAAAGATAAGGAGGATTTTCCACCTGCTGCATTTTTATGACCACCCCCTTCAAAATGTTTTCCAGCAAACTCGTTGACAGAAAAAGAGCCTGAGGAACGGAACGATAGTTTCACCATATCTTCTCTTTCTATAATAATGGCAGCCATACAGATGCCTTCAATGGAAAGCGCATAGTTTACAAGGCCCTCTGTATCACCGGTTTGGGAATGAAATGTGCCGAGTTCGTCTTTTGACAACACAATATAAGCGGTGTGAAAACTACTAAGTACGATGAGCCTTTTGTTGAGTGTGTAGCCTAAAAAACGCAACCTTTCTTCGGTATTGTTATCGTAAACTAATCTATGTATTTTCGAATTGTTAATGCCTACATCGATAAGGTCGGCAATTACTAAGTGTACTTTTTTGGAAGTGGATGGAAATCGAAACGAGCCGGTATCGGTCATTATGCCAGCATATATGCACTCACCTATATTTACGTCAATCTTAGATCGATCGCCCATACTCACTATAAGGTCGTAAATGAGCTCACAGGTAGCAGCGGCTTTTGCGTCCCAAAGGGTAAATTCGGCCTTGATGGTGGGGTTGAGGTGGTGATCTATCAGTACCTTTCTGGCACCCGATTTGCTCACCATTTCGCCCATTTCGTTTATGCGATCGTAAGCCGAAAAATCAAGACAGAATATCAGATCGGCATTTACTATGAGCTCTGCAGTTCTGATCTTGGTACTTTCACTTTCCTCATAATTTACCACGCAATTGTTGCCCGGCATCCAAAATATAAATTTAGGATAATCGGAAGGAGATATGACAGTGATGTCTTGCTGGTAATTTTTCAAATAATTGAAAAGTGCCAAAGACGAACCCAAGGCATCAGCATCTGGCTTATGGTGGGTTGTGATAATAATTTTGAGCGGTGCGCCTTGTATCAAGGCTTTAAGCTGAGACAGATTCTGCATTGTACAAATGCCTTCCTGAAAGGTGTGCAAATGTGGGTAAATAATAATGATATCGGGAAATATTTTTATCAACCTTGTGATAGACAGGTAGATATAACCGAATTATATATTAATATTTTGAGATCAAATTGAATTTTTACCAAAATACATTTCAAGCAAGTATTTAAAATGGCTTCGGATTGATCCGCCTGTTGTGTAGTATTGATCAATAACAAGATAGTTTGAGAAGAATAAATTCATCTTCCGATAGTCAATATTTATAATTCAAAACACAACGAAGTTCAATTACGCTTTTTTTCCGACTTCATCCCTGCTCTTTGTTTGTCAGGCGATATGCCTACGCAAAACTCTCGTTTTGCTGTGACATGTTGTGTTATAATAGAAAAGGACAAGCCAATTATGTATGGAAACTACATCCACGTCACAATGAACATTCGTTATTCAGCTTTCAACATCTATTTGTATTGCTAAGTGGCATCATCGAGCAAATACACAATCGACTCATAGTTTTTCCCCACAGCTTGGGTAAGTGCCATTTCGCACGTTTTGGCGGACGAGTAGTAGCCTTCGCAGCTCTGGCCTTGCAGCTCTAAGGCCTCTGCTTTTGTTGCCGACTGGGTGAATTCGGGAAATAAAAAGCCTCTGTCACCAGCCATTCCACAACAACCGGCACTGATCGGTACGATTACTTCGGCCGCACAAGCCTCTGCTATTTTTATAAATTTGGCATTTGTGCCTAGTTTGGCAAGGCTGCAAACGGGATGAAGAGCAATGTTGCGTTTCTTCTTGATATTTTTAGTGTCGATTTTGGGCAATACTTCATCATAAAGAAAATCGACAGTATCAAGCACCGAAAGCTTGTCGAACTTAAGTTGGTTGTCGCTGGAAAGGTAATTTCTGCACGAGAGCAAGGTTTGGGTGCAAGAACTCAAGTCCATTACAACCTTCTTTTTTCCCTCGGCAGTCCATTCCCAAAGCTTTGCGATGGTTTCATTTACGGTATATTGATAGGCTGATTGATAGCCTTTGGATGCAAAAGCCTGTCCGCAACATGTGCCCGAAATTTGGGTTGGAACAATTAAATTGATGCCCGATTTGCGGGCTACATCTAGAAAAGCCTGTTGCAACGACTTTTTGCCCGCTTGCGAACCTGCTCCCATCATTCTCGAAATACATGCTGAGAAATAAATGTAAGCAGGGGCAGAGTCCGTGTTATTTAAAGGATTGACGTTGTGTTTGGCAAAGGTGTTCGATGCCAGCTGAGGCGTCCAAAGCGGGAACGCTGGAATTACCTGCTTGATGGCTTTCGTAAAATTGTACATCGCTTTAGCCCCCAGTGTTTGATTGATGCACATACCCGTTTTTAATGCAATATTTACGGCAAGTTCTGTTGCTTTAAAGTTTTTGGCAATCGCTAAGGCAGCATTATTTGCAAAAGTGGAATGGCTTTCTCTGCGCAATCGCTTTACCAAATCGCCCGTATTGATGTCCACCGGACAATCGACTGCACAAAGGCCATCTACGGCACAAGTTTCAAGGCCGCTGTATTCATAATCTGCTATCAGTTCGTTAAGTTTTTCATTTTCGTTCGCTGCTTTTAGCAGTTCCATTTCCCTGCGAACTACAATTCTTCTTCGAGGCGATAGGGTCAAATCTTTGCTTGGGCATTTGGGCTCGCAGGCCCCGCATTCTATACATTTATCTACCTCTGCTTCAACAACAGGCAGTTTTTTCAAATTTTTTATATGGGCCTTTTTATCTGCGTTAATAATCACCCCAGGGTTAAGCAAATTGAGCGGATCGACCAGTGCTTTTAAATCGCGCATAATTTCATAAGCCTCCCCACCCCATTCCGTTTCTACAAATGGAGCCATATTTCTGCCCGTTCCGTGTTCGGCCTTCAAGGCGCCATCGTATTTATTTATTACCAAATCAACCACTTCGTGCATAAACATGTCGTATCGATTTATCTCATGCGGGTCATTGAAAGTTTGGGTTACTACAAAATGTATATTCCCATCTTTGGCATGTCCAAATATAATCGCATTGAAATAGTGGTGTTTTATAAATAGAATTTGAAGATCAACGATTGCTGCTGCCAGTTGCGCAACGGGAAATGTGATGTCTTCTAATATTACCGTGGTGCCTTGCGCTCGCACCGCACCCACGGAAGGAAACATGCCTTTGCGAACTTTCCAAAGCAATGATTGCTCTTTCGAATCTTGCGTAAATGTTGCTTTATTGATGGTTTGAATGTTGAGATTCAAAAAACCCTCGATCAACAAATCAAGCTTTTCAAGCTCATTTGCTTGGTATTCTATCAGTAGAGCCGAAGCCGTTTCAGGCAGCCATTGCAAATCTTGGGGCACACCTTTTATGTTTTCTATCGAACGAAGCGAAGCCCTGTCCATCAATTCTATAGCATCTGCACCCGACTCTTTTAGGGCAACTATGGCATTGCAAGCCTGCGAAATATCATTGAAGTACAAAAGAGAAGTAGCTTTGAACGAATAGTCAGGAATGGTTTTAAGCACTGCCTCGGCAATAAATGCCAATGTTCCTTCGCCTCCAATAAGCAAGTGAGCAAAAATATCGAGCGGATGGGTGTAATCAATAAATGCATTAATGCCATAGCCTACCGTATTTTTTGTTAGGTATTTCCTGCGAATTTTGGCCTTCAATTCATTGTTGCTCAGTATTTTATCTCTAAGCCCGGCAATACCCTCAGCAATTGGGTGTAGCTCGAAGCGCTTGTAATCTTCTGCTATCTCTGTATTGAAAAAACTACCATCTGGCAGCAGGAACGACATAAATATAAGTGTATGGTAGGAATTGTGGGCTACACCACAACACATTCCGCTGGCGTTGTTAGATAATATGCCCCCCAACATAGCCGAGCTAATGCTCGATGGATCGGGGCCGATTTTGGCTTTGTATTTTTTTAAATGGGCATTGGCCACTGCACCAATTACCCCAGGTTGCACTCGAATCTGCTTTCCCTCAAACTCAACTACAAGTTTGCGCCAGTATTGGCTTAGCTCTATCAAGATGCCATCGGTAATAGACTGGCCCGACAGGCTAGTGCCACCCGAGCGAAAAGTGAGCGGAATGTGGTGCTTTTGAGAAAAACTGAACAAATCGCGCACTTCGGCTACCGATTCGGGCATCACTACTGCTTGGGGAAGCAATTTGTAAAAGCCCGCATCGCTGCCAAAACCCACACGATCTATCAATTTAGTTTTGACACGATGCTCAGGCAAAATAGTGTTGAGGGAATATTTGAGTTCCTTTCCCAATTCCATTGGACTTTATTTGATAAAGTGATGGGCAAAAGTAGAAGAAAGGGATAAACTACGTAAATATGATTTTACATCTTTCAGCAAATTGCGTTGAAACGGGTGCAGCAATTGTCTTTTCACAAAGCCAACTGATGGCTTCAAACATGCAATATTGTACAAACTGCTGTTGCAAGTTGCGATACCCGCCTCCAAAACCATGAAAATCCATTTCGTTATGATGAATCAAATTTTCTATGTTTTTGTTTGACTCCAAAATCGATTTTGAATGATTGAACTTCTAAAAGGGTTTTCAAATAAAAGTTACGGCTTTAGGGATACCGAGTTCGGGTGGGCAATGCTAAGATACGATTATGCGGAGGAAGTACACCGCAAACCTGAACCACAAGAAAAATTGATACTTTTGTAGACATGGAAGGGTACAACTTTTGGGATTTCGAAAATTGCGTAAAAGGAGAGGTGATCTAAAAAAAAAAGCGATGCACTAAGTGCATCGCTTTTCAACTATATAATAAAATTATTGTTAGTGTTTCTTGCTTGAAACTGCAATGTTGTAAACCACAAAACCAAAGCCGATTTTGTTTATAGCATCGGCAATGTTGTAAAACAGATCGACATTGGAAGCTTTCCAACCCAAAGCGACATTCAACCAACCACCTGGCATACACATGTAGCCAATTGGATAAACAGCCCATCCTACAAATACGAACCAACCCAAAGCATTTACCCCTTTCACCACTATAGGATCACCAGATTTTTTGGCTAGTTGGGCTACTTCGCCCAGCCATGCTGTGTACAAAATGTAAATGTACCCAACAGTAGAAATTGCACCCCAAGTAAAACTGTAGGTAGGTGAACCGTCTGTGAATGCTTCACCTATGTACCCGGCCACTAGCATCAGTACCGCAGCTGCAATCAGTTTCCAAAGTAGGCTTTTGGTAGCACCAGCAGCTTTTGTCAACAAATAAAACTCTACGCACATTAATGGAACTGTTAAAGTCCAATCGATGTAGCGTAACGCTGTAGGCGTTTGGCCAGTTGCCAAATAATAATCCTTCATGTAGTAGTAATGTACAGCAGCAATACCTGTAATAAGAGCAGAAACTAATAAGGAAAGTTTCCATTTTTCATCTACACTACTTCTTTCTACAAAGAAGAAGACAGAAGAAGCGAGCATGGCCATGAAGCCGACAAAGAATGTAAAAGCAATGGGATCATCGACCGGAATAGCCACAATTGCGAGCAAGGCATTTTTCATAATTGTATTATTTAAAGTTAAATTTACAAGCACTTAAATACGAATTTAGGGTACAATGTTTATTCTATTCAAATTTTTTATGGAAAACATTAAATAAAAAACTGACCATTGACCTAATTTTCGATCTATATCATTGATTCTTAAACGATTAGCGTATTTCGTAAATTTCAAGTTTATTGTTATTTATTTTGATTCCGCATTAAAGTGTTTAATAACTTTGGGCTTGAACATACTTTTGGCCTGGTAAAAATAATAAGTACTGAGATGCAATCGAATAAAAAGCTATCGAATGACCTTTGCCCATTGTCGGCCGCAAACTGAGATGTGGAAATTTATGAGCTTGCTATTTGTGCATAACTTAAAGAAAGTAAAGCCTCTAAGTGTTGCGATTTTGATTTGGCAGCGTACTTTTAAAGTCTTTCCAGGTGAATATTATTGGCAATGATTTCTGAAAAAATGAGAATCCGTTGATCAAATATATTTGAAAATATACACCATAGTAAAAGCATACTGCGGAGTCTAAAATGATCCAAATTCCATAGGCTACCACAATGGCATTACGAGCCCACGGTTCTTTTTTCTTAAAGGGATACCATGCTATAAACGCTAATAAAATATAAGAGCAGGCAATTGTGCCTCCTAACGGACCGTAAATAAACGCTCTGTATGGTTCTATCTCTTGGGGTGTGCTTTCTGCATGCCAAAATATGAATGCTAATGCATCATTGTAAGGCCCAAACACTGGGTTGTCGCCATATATTGCAAAAGTAACTCCAAAAACTGCGAACGCAACACTAGTAAGGAACAACCATTTTTGCCAAAAATCGAAGGTATTTATTTTGATCAATCGCATCATTTATTTTTTAATTTAGTAGCCAAGCTTTTAAGTTTAGCTGGAATGTTTTTAAACGGCATAACGAAATCAATACAGCCTGCCTCCTGAGCGTGGATAGGCATGAAGTTGACTTCGGCAGAGGCGTCTTGGGCAAAGGTTTTTCCTCCTTTAGCTTTGATTTGCTTGCACCCTGCAGTGCCATCGCCACCGTATCCGGAAAGCACAATG
>Ga0163144_10000705_pt1 | contig 78772 bp, 91 predicted proteins | sample OliLak19BULKMAT1_FD_123175 | JGI IMG/M metagenome (GOLD analysis project Ga0163144, IMG submission 123175) | Freshwater microbial mat bacterial communities from Lake Vanda, McMurdo Dry Valleys, Antarctica - Oligotrophic Lake LV.19.BULKMAT1 | ecosystem: Environmental > Aquatic > Freshwater >... | reverse complement strand
GTTCGGGACGCGTTTGACAAGGCGGCGATTCCATAGCCGCCCGTGGTGCGCACAGATGTTCCGGACATAGGCCAGCACCTGAATCGCTCCATCCAGAGTTTCGCGCGTTGGAAGCCCGAGATCCTTTGCGATCGCCGATACGATCTTCAAGTCGGATGTTGCGGAGAGCCACTGTGACAGCTCTCCGAACGTCATAAGCTCGGTCACGGCCCAGAGAGGCGGCATGTAAGGAACAGAATACTTGTCCTTGTAATGCGTAATGAACACCTCGTTGCTCTGCGAAACCCTTTCCGCCAGGGCCGCAACGCGCTTGGCGTGCTTCCATACGGGTACAAACAGCGACGGATCCATGTGAGCATGCGGCCCGCTCGCCAAAGAAAGTCGGTGCGTCCAGCTGGCCCGAAGCGCGATTTCAATCCGCTCGATTGCTTCCATAACGAGCAGACGAAGCTGCCGGTCGAATGTGTAGATGTCGACAATCGACTCGAACGGCGTGTCCGGTGCAAACGTCTTGCTGCGCGTCTGCCCTGCCGACGGAGCGATCTCATAGGGCAACCAGTAGGCGCTGAGACGATAATATCCAACGGTGACCAGCCAGCGCCGGACCAATGCCTCATCGGCGCAGACGAGACCCCGCCCTTTCAGAAGGGAGATCTGCTCGTTTACGGAGGTCGGCGGCTTGTCGTACAACATCAAAGAGGCCTTCTCGATGGATTCGAGAAGGCCTCAAAGAAGTAACCCCTCGGTATTGGGCAAGCTCGCGCTCTAGGCCTGAGGGGTGTTGTTGGCCCTGACATATGCACGCATTTCCTAACCGTCAACTAACCGTCAGCCTGAAACTGGCCCCGGGGCGGCCATTCCTTTCCGGGGACCGGGCCCACAGCTGGAGCATTTTCTACACAATGCGGGAAATCTGCCCATCCGGCGCCCCCCCTGCCTCTAGACACCGCGCCTCCCACTTACCCCGTCCGCACACCTAGCGCAGCGGCGACCATGTCCGACACATCATTGGCGGCCTGACGCGCGGCGATGTCGGTCAGGTGGGCATAACGCTGCGTGGTGGACGTATTCTTGTGGCCAAGCAGCGCGCCGATGATCGGCAGCGACAGGCCATTGGCGGCGCCGAAGCTTGCAAAGCTGTGCCGCAGGTCATGCATCCGGAAATCATCGAGCCCGGCGGCGGCGCGCACCTCGTACCAGATTTTCGGCAAGCCCTCGTACGGCCCCGTGCCCTTCGCATTCGGGAAGACCCAGACAGGATGGGCGCGCGGCGCTTCCGCAAGCAGTCTCTGGGCGGCCCCTGAGATCGGCCGGATCGACTTTCCGGACTTTGTCGCATCAAGCCGGAGGAAGCCTCGCTCGAAATCGATCTCCGACCATCTAAGTTCAAGGATCTCGCCGCGGCGTGCGCCTGTGAGCGACAGGAGCCGGATCACGCGTATTGCACCTTGTGGGTCGCCGCGTGTCTCGAACGCCGACAAGGCATCGCCGAGGCGCTGGGCTTCGGCCTGGGTCAGGTAGCGCTCGCGCTGGACCGCCGGCGGGATACGAATCCCGTGGCAGGGGTTCTTCTCCAGAAGTTCAAGATCGATCGCATAGGCAAACACGCTCTTAAGCATCGCGATCGTCCTGCGCGCGGTGCCGATCCCGCCCTTCACTTCCTGGATGCCGCGCGACTTGGTCTTCACCTTCATCGCTGTGACGCCGGTTGCGATCGCATCGCGCAGCCGGACGATCTCGTGCTTCTTCACGTTGGTGATTGGAAGCTTGCCAAGGATGGGATTGACGTGAACCCTCAGCAGCCGGATGTCATCGTTGTAGCGCTTCGACTTTCGCGGCGCCCCCGTGCGCCGGTTGTACGGCGCCGCTTCCTTGCCCCACATTTCAATCAGTGCAGAGACTTTCAGGATACCAAGCTCGTCGCGCCGGCGCTCCGCTTCGGGGTCAAGACCAATCCGGGCTTCGGACCGGAAGTCCTTCGCCTTCTTCCGGGCAGCTTCGCAGCGCAGACTGCCCGCCTTGCCCAGCGTGATCATCCGCTCGCGTGCAAGGCGGCCCTGGCCGATGCGGTAGCGGATGATGTAGGCCTTCGCGCCGGTCGGAAGTACACGCAGGCCGAAGGCCGCGATCTCCGTGTCCCAGACAATGAAACGCTTGCCTTCCGGCGCTACAGAGTCGACATATCTCTGCGTGAGCTTGCGTTTGATCCCTGACATTCGCCTGCACCTCCAGCAAAATCTTCGTCCGTTCGCGGCATTTTGTGCCCGCACCATGTCCGCACGTATGCCGCATTTCGCAACAATAGGTAGCAAACATCATCAATACAAAAATCATAGCAAATCTATGTTTTGATTGCCAATTTCAATGATCCGCATGCCCCTGCAATGACTAGCAAATTCTACCTAAAGGCGCTTCGTAATGCGGGGGTCAGGTGTTCAAGTCACCTAAGCGGCACCATTCTCTCTCCTTTCCTGTTGAAGCTGCTGCGCTAGTTCGCGCTGGACCATGATAGCTGTTGTGTTTGGAAGTTCGGGCGGGATTGGCGGCGCTTTGGCCGAGGCGGTGATTGCGTCCGGCCGGTATGCCTCGGTGTATACGGTGTCGCGGTCCGGCGCGGTTGTCGAGGGCGCGGTCAACCGGCGGGCCGAGTTTACCGATGAGGCGCAGCTAGCTTCGCTGGCCGCCGAGATCGGCGCGGCGGGGCCGGTGACGCTTTGCTTGGTAGCGAGCGGGCTTTTGTCTGCAGACGGAGTGCAGCCCGAGAAGACCTACCGGGCCCTGAGCGCCGAGGCTTTTGCGCGCGTGTTCGCCGCCAACACGATTGGCCCCGCATTGATTGCCAAGCACTTCCTGCCACTGATGCCGAAGGCGGAGCGCAGCGTGTTTGCGGCGCTGTCGGCGCGGGTGGGCTCCATCTCCGACAACCGGCTGGGCGGCTGGCATGCCTACCGCGCCTCGAAGGCGGCGCTGAACATGCTGATCCGCAATTTCGCCATCGAGCAATCGCGGCGGGCGCCGGGGAATATCTGCGTAGGTCTTCATCCGGGTACGGTGGATACAGGACTTTCAAAGGCCTTTCAGGGCGGGGTTCCGGGCGAGAAACTGTTCTCGCCGCCTCAGTCGGCGGGGTACCTTCTGGGCGTGGTGGACCGTCTGACCCCGGAGGATTCGGGAAAGTGTTTTGACTGGGTGGGGAAGGAAGTTCCGGCCTAGATGCTGAACCGGCCCTCGATCACTGTCACTGCCGAGCCCGTGAGCTTGCAACGGTCGCCTTCCAGTGCAACGCCGACCCAGGCGCCGCGGCCGGGATAGGCCTGGTAGCAGCGCGCGGCGGGTTTGCCGAAATTTTCCGCAAGGATGCGCGAGAGCATTGTGTGCCAGCTGCCGGTAGCCGGGTCTTCATCGATGCCGGAACCGGGGGCGAAGAAGCGGGAGGTGACGTCTGCGCCGCCGCCGCCGCCCAGCGCGAAGCAGCCAAAGTTTCCTCTGTCCCAGCCGCCGCCTTCGGCGCCGAGGGTCTTCAGCCCGCGGTGGTCCGGCGCGAGCGCGCGCACCGCGTCAGGTGTTTCGAAGCGCGCGGCATAGAAAAGGCCGCCCCAGGCCTCGACGGGGCGCGCGCCGAGCGCGGCAGCGATGTCGTCCGTGACCGGAACAGACCGGACGGGCGCCGAGGGGAAGTCCATTTCGAGCCGGCCGTCCGCAAGGCGTTTCACGAGGAGGCGGCCGGACTTGACGGTGTCAAAGGCGATGGTCTCGCCGGTGAAGCCGCCATGGGCGAAAAGGGCATGCGCGGAGGCAAGTGTGGCATGGCCGCAGAGCGGCACTTCGACGGCTGGCGTGAACCAACGCAGGTTCCAGACGCCCTCGCCGGCGGGGACGATATAGGCGGTCTCGGCGACGTTGTTTTCCGCCGCGATGGCGAGCAGCGTTTCATCCGGCAGGAAGGCGTCCAGCGGCATCACGCAGGCCTGGTTGCCTTCGAAGGCTTTGGCGGCAAAGGCATCGACCTGGAAGAAGGGCAACGACGGCATGGGGGAGGCTCCGGTTGGGGCGGGTGTAGTCGCACGGGAGACGGACGGTGCACAAACGAGGAATTCTGATGGGGTGTTGAGAGGGGCTGATGCGTTTGCGCCCTCTGCGGCGGTGCGAGCACGTCCCGGGCGATTGCGCAGGTATTAGCGCTTCACCTCATCCAGCAGCCAGCCGTGGTGGACCGGGCCGTGTCCCTTGCCGAGGCCCTTGGCAGCCTTGATCGCGCCGAAAAGATAGCCCCTGCCCTCCTCGACCGCTTCCGGGATGGAGCGGCCCTGCGCGAGGAGGGCGGCAATGGCAGAGGCAAGGGTGCAGCCGGTGCCGTGCGTGGAGGTCGTCCGTATACGGGGCGATTCGAAGATCCATTCGCCGGTCGTGGTCTGCAACACGTCATGGATCACGTTGCCGTCGATATGGCCGCCTTTCACAAGGGCGCCGTGCGCGCCGAGTTCGAGCAGGCGCTCGGCGGCGCGGCGCTGGCCGTCGATGTTTTCCACCGGCTTGTTGGTCAGCACTTCGGCTTCGGGCGCATTCGGCGTGACAAGGCGGGCGCGAGGGACGAGTTCAGAGCGGATCGCCTCTATGGCGCGAGTGTCGACAAGCCGGTCGCCGGAGGTGGCGACCATGACGGGATCGATGACACGCGGGATGCCGAGGGCGCGCGTGGCGAGGGCTTCGGCGATGGCCTCGACGAGTTGCGCCGAGCCGAGCATGCCGGTCTTGATCGTGTCGGCACCGATATCAGCGAGCGTGACCTTGATCTGGCCGAGGACCGCCTCCAGCGGGACCGGCCAGACGCCGTGGACGCCTTTTGTGTCCTGCACAGTGATGGCGGTGACGGCGGTCATCGCATGGCCGCCGAGCATCGTGACGGCCTTGATATCCGCCTGGATGCCGGCGCCGCCGCCGGAATCGGAGCCGGCGATGATAAGTACGCGGCCTTTTGGGCCATCTTGTTCTGACATGCTCAGACCTTGATGCCCGCCTTCTTCGCATCGGCGAGGAACGTCTCGAGACCTTTGTCCGTCAGCGGATGGTTGACGAGGGATTTGATGACGGCCGGCGGGGCGGTCATCACGTCGGCGCCGGCGAGGGCGCAGAGTTTGACGTGGTTGGGGGTGCGGATGGAGGCGGCGAGGATTTCCGTGTCGAAGAGGTAATTGTCGTAGATCTGGCGGATCTCGTGGATTAGCTCCATGCCGTCGAGATGGATATCGTCGAGGCGCCCGATGAAGGGGGAGATGAAGGTCGCGCCGGCCTTGGCCGCGAGGAGGGCTTGGTTGGCGGAGAAGCAGAGCGTGACGTTGACCTGCGTGCCCTCCCCCGTGAGCGTCTTGCAGGCCTTAAGGCCGTCGAGCGTGAGCGGCAGCTTGACCGTGACGTTGGCGGCGATCTTGGCCAGCTTGCGGCCTTCCCTGATCATGCCGTCATAGTCCACGGCGACGACTTCGGCGCTGACCGGGCCGGGCGTGAGTTCACAGATCTCGGCGATGACTTCGGCGAAGGGGCGGCCGGACTTGGCGATCAGCGAGGGGTTCGTGGTCACGCCGTCGATCAGGCCGGTGGCGGCGAGGTCGGCGATGTCTTTCGTGTCGGCGGTGTCGACGAAGAATTTCATGGGTGGGGTTTCCGGTCTGGTGAGAAGGCGCTGGCGCTTCCTTAACCAATCGGGGCGGGCGATCCAAGTGCGGTGGATACAGAAACGCTCCCCCCGGGGCCGGGAGGAGCGCTGAACCAGAGCCGGCAGAGCGGCTTCAGGCTGCGGGACGGCCGATCGAGGTGTAGGCGAAGCCGTACCGGGCCATGTCTTCCGGAGAGTAGATGTTGCGCAGGTCGACCACGACATTGCCCTTCATCGCGGACTTGACGCGGGCAAAGTCGAGCGCGCGGAACTGGTCCCATTCGGTGATGATGACCATCGCGTCGGCGCCGTCCACGGCCTTGTAGGCACTGTCGGCATAGGTGATGTCGGTCAGCAGGTGCGAGGCTTCCTTCATCGCTTCCGGATCATAGGCGACGACGCGGGCGCCGGCAGCGGTGAGGGCCGGGAGGATGTCGAGCGAAGGGGCGTCGCGCATGTCATCGGTGTTCTGCTTGAACGCGAGGCCGAGCACGCCGATGGTCTTGCCTTTCACGTCGCCGCCCATCGCCGCGATGACCTTGGCGGCCATGGCTTTCTTGCGGGCCGCGTTGACCTCGACGACGGTGTCGACAATGCGCACAGGGCTGCCGTAGTCATTGGCGGTCTTGGTCAGGGCGAGCGTGTCTTTCGGGAAGCAGGAGCCGCCATAGCCGGGGCCGGCGTTCAGGAATTTCTTGCCGATGCGGCCATCGAGGCCGATGCCGCGCGAGACTTCCTGGACGTTGGCGCCGACCTTTTCGCACAAGTCCGCCATCTCGTTGATGAAGGTGATCTTGACGGCGAGGAAGGCGTTGGCGGCGTACTTGATCAGCTCCGAAGTGCGCCGCTCGGTGAACAGAATCGGCGTCTCGTTGAGGAAGAGCGGACGGTAGAGTTCCTTCATGACCTGGCGGGCGCGCTCGTCATCGGTACCGACCACGACGCGGTCGGGGATCTTGAAGTCCTTGATGGCGGCGCCTTCCCGCAGGAATTCGGGGTTGGAGACGACGGCGAAATCGCCGTCCGGGCGGACCTTGCGGATGATCGCCTCGACTTCGTCGCCGGTGCCGACCGGCACGGTCGACTTGGTGACGATGACGGTGAAGCCGTTCATCATCTGGCCGATCTCTTCGGCGGCGGCGTAGACATAGGAGAGGTCCGCATGGCCATCACCGCGGCGCGACGGCGTGCCGACCGCGATGAACACGGCGTCCGCATCTTTCACGGCTTCGGCGGCATCCACCGTGAAGAACAGGCGCTCTTCCTTGACGTTCTTGGCGACGAGATCATCGAGACCCGGCTCGTAGATCGGCATGATGCCCGCGTGCAGCTTGTCGATCTTCGATTTGTCCTTGTCCACGCAGGTGACGACATGGCCGAAATCGGCAAAACAGGCGCCTGACACGAGGCCGACATAGCCCGTTCCGATAATCGCGACACGCATGGGAAATCCCTCAAAAACACACAAAGCGGTTGATCGCGTGCGGGGTGCAATTTTTGTGCGAAGGGGTCAAGGGGCGTCTGCCGCAAGGGAACCGGGTTGACTCGCGCGCGGGCTGAAGACAAGATCAAAACGTGAACGCGCGGGAGAGCAGGCGAGAGAGCAGGATGAGCCTTATTTTCTATACGAACCCGATGTCGCGGGGGCGGATTGCGAGCTGGATGCTGGAGGAGACGGGGGCGGCGTACATGCGCCACGACCTACGCTACGGGCCGGAGATGAGCGCGCCGGAATATGCCGCGATCAATCCGATGCGGAAGGTTCCGGCGATCGTGCATCACGGCAAGGCCGTGACCGAGTGCGCGGCGATCTGTCTTTACCTTGCCGATGCCTTTCCGCAGGCGGATCTGGCCCCGCCGCTGGAGGCGCGGGCGGACTATTACCGGTGGATGATGTTTGCGGCCGGGCCCTGGGAGGCAGCGAGCACGAACCGCTCGCTGAACGTCGAGGTCAGCCCGGAGAAATCCGGCATGGTGGGATACGGAGACTTTGACCGCACGCTGGACGTTCTGCTGAGCGCAGTGCCGGAGGACGGCTATCTGCTGGGGCCGAAATTCACGGCGCTGGACGTCTACATGGGATCCCAGATTAGCTGGGGCAGCCAGTTCGGATCGATCCCGAAGACGCCGCGCTTGGAGGCCTATCTCGGGCGGCTTCAGTCACGGCGCGGCTATATCCGGGCGAGCGAGATCGACGATGCGGCCATGGCCACCTACGGGCCCACGGGCTGAGGCGCGTCAGTCCTGACGGACGCGGTAGATGGTGACCGGACCGGCCAGGAGGGCCGGCTCCAGCCAGGCCGGGGGGCGGGACGCGATGATCTCGCCGATCAGGCCGTCCGGCGCATGGGCCGCGAAAAATTGCAGATCGGGATCGGACGGGCAGACGAGCAGATAATCGACGCCTGCTGCGCCGAGGCGGACGCGGGCGGCATCTGGCGGGCTGGTGAAGATGGCGAGGGCGGCGTCAATGCCGGCCAGGTTGCGGTGGTAGTGACCATAGAGAACGCTATGGCGTGTCTCGAGCAGGAGGCCCGGCGCGTCGGAGGCGGGGGCGAGGATGCGGCCGGCCGGCAGGGCGTTCAGCGCGGCGTAGGTGGCACGCGGGTCGCAGACTTCGGCGGCGGCCGGCGCGGCGGGGGTTTGCGGCGGGGGGGAGATCATCCGGCCCGCGAGGCCCCACATGAAGGGCACGGCGAGGAGCAGGACCGCAAGGTAAGCAAGGCGCGGCAGTGCAGGACCCGCGGCGCCGGCATGGATGCGCGCGGCGAGAAGGGCGAGCGGCAGGACGGCGAACAGCTGGCCAAACACATAGAAGCGCGTCTGATAGAGCGAGAAAACCAGTGAAACCGTCAGCAGGAGGATGAACAGGATCTGCGCGCGCAGGTTGTCGCCGCGCAGCGCGAGGAATACGGCCGCGCCGAGGCCGGCCAGCAACGTGCCGAGGCGGAAGAGGAATTCGTCGAGGCGGCCGTTCAGATAAACGAGCGTCGGTCGGGCCTCGTCCACGCGGGCCAGCCACAGCTCGCGCGCATCCGCCGAGAGCGCATCGAGCGGATTGGCGAGGCATTGCGGACCGCTGACGAGGATCATCGCGGCAGTGATGGCGGCGACGTTGGCGAACACAGCCAGGCGGATGGCAATCGATTTATCCGACGTGATCTGCGCTGCGAGCGCGAAGGACACGCCGCCGGTGAGACCAGCAACCAGCGTGACAGAGGAATGTGCGTCGCAGCGCGCGGTCCAGTAATCTAGCGGCGGGACGGTGATCAGGAATGTCGCCGCCAGCGTAGCGGCAAAGCTGGCGCCGAAGACGACCGCGCCGCGCTGGGCCGGGGCGCCGGAGACCGCCCAGTCGATCGCCACGAAAGCGGCGATGACGGCGACGAAGAGATGCACCTCGACACCGATGGCGGCGGCGAGCGCCAGGCTGGCCCCGGCCAGCGCCATGGGGCCGGGCGGGTGCTCCCGCGCCAGCAGGGAGACGGCGCCGAGTAGCACGAGACCGAGCTGGAGATTGTGATGGTCGATGGATCCTGGCAGGTAGCGGAAATGGCGGAAGAGCACCGCAAATGCGACCAGGCAGGTGAAGAGCAACAGGCTGCGGCCACCGAGCGCCCGGGCGCCGGAGACGAATGCTACGGTTACAGTCAGCATACTGAGCAATGGCCAGACAGTGATGGCAAGGCCGAGCGCCGTGTTACGGCCGAGAAAGGGCGTAAGCGCAGCGGCAAGCCCTGCGATGGGCAGGTCCACGAGGCGCGACCAGTGCATCAGCGTTCCGCCCTCCGGGCCAAGCCGCGGCTGGCGCAGATCAAACCAGGCCTGCCCTTCGAGCAGCTCGCGCACCTGCACGAGGCGCATCACATCGTCGCCGTCCGGGCCGATGGAGCCAAACGTACCATTCAGCAGGCTGATGATCATCAGGCTGCCAATGACCGCCGCAGAGAGCAGCAAGCCAGCATGGTCTTCGGCGAAGGTGGCGGAGCGGACAGGCGCCGTCATCGGGAAACTGCCCCTCAAGCAAGGCTAACTTAACCAGTGCCGGTCTATGACATGGAAACATTCACCAAAGACTGAACGCTCCTGATGACAGATTCCAGCCGCTACAGCCTTGCCGTCCTGCTGCCCTGCTTCAACGAGGGGCTGTCGATCGCGTCCGTGGTGATCAGCTTCCGCAAGGTGCTGCCGGGCGCGCGCATCTATGTCTATGACAACAACTCCACAGACAATACCGCGCAACAGGCCGCACTGGCCGGCGCGACGGTGATCACCTGCAAGCGCCAGGGCAAGGGCAATGTGGTGCGCCAGATGTTCGCTGACATCGAGGCCGATATCTATATCATGGCGGACGGCGACGGGACGTATGACGCAGCGGCGGCGCCGCGCATGATCGACGCACTGGTCGCCGACCGGGCGGACATGGTGGTCGGCACGCGGCGCAACATCACCGAGGATGCCGGCCGCGCGGGCCACGCCTTCGGCAACCAGCTGTTCAACCGCGTCTACCAGGCGATGTTCGGGCGCGACTTCACCGACATCTTCTCCGGCTACCGCGTGTTCACGCGCCGCTTTGCCAAGAGCTTCCCGGCGCATTCGGCCGGTTTCGAGATCGAGACGGAAATGTCCGTACACGCCTCTACCCTGCGCCTGCCGGTGACGGAGATCGAGTTCGACTATGGCCGGCGCGTTGAAGGCTCGGCCAGCAAACTGTCGACATTCCGGGACGGGTTCCGGATTCTATTGATGATGGCCATGCTGCTGAAGGAAACGAAGCCCTTTGTGTTCTTCGGCTGGATCGCGGCGGCGCTGTTTACGGTCTCAGCATTCCTGATGATCCCGATCACGCTTGAATTCCTTGCAACCGGATTGGTCGATCGCATACCCACTGTGATGCTGGCGATGACGCTGCTGGTCGGCGCGATGTTGTCACTTTCCTGCGGCATCATCCTCGATTCGGTCTCTCGCGCGCGCATCGAGCAGAAGCGCATCTTCTACCTGTCGCAGGCACCGGCGCGCGGTGAGCGGACGTTGTTCGGCGCCGGACCGGGCGAAGAGCGCGAAACAGTCTCGCCGCCCTTTCCCCGTGATCTGCGCGCATGATCCGTTCCCTGCCCGTTCATGTCCTTGCGCTGCTGGTTCTGACACCGGCACTGGTGGCGTTCGGACAGGTGCTTTTCAAGATGTCGGGACAGCGCCTTGCGGCCTATCCGGGCAACGGCTTCCAGCAGCTCGTGCTCGATCCGATCTTTATTTCCGCGATGGCGCTCTATGCAGGGGCGACCTTCCTCTGGGTCTATGTGCTGAAATCCGTGCCGCTGTCCTACGCTTATTCCTTCATGGCGGTAACGTATCTGCTCGTGCCGTTGTTTGCGGTGCTCTGGCTCGGCGAAACGCTGAACCTGAAATACTATATCGGCCTCGGGCTTATCCTCGCAGGACTGTTCACACTCTGGTCCTAGCCGATCAGACTTCCTGATTATAGTCGCCGACTTCCTGGTGCTTGCCGAGGCGGGGTTTCACTTCCTTGTGGAAGAGGTCCTTCATGTCGGCTTCGCTGGTCATGGATTCGACCACGACGACGAGTTCCGGCTTGTTGGACGAGGCGCGCACAAGCACCCAGGAGCCATCCTCCAGCGTGACGCGGGCGCCGTTGACGGTGTTCACGTCAACGACCTTCCGTCCAAGGATCGTCGTGCCGTTCAGTGACTGGTATTCCGCGACCATCTTGTCGATGACGCCGTATTTCACTTCGTCGCCGCAATGGGGCGACATGGTGAGCGAGGTATAGGCGACGCCCAGTTCGGATTTGAGGTCGGCCATCGTGCGGCCGGGGTTGCGGTCCAGCATCTCGAGGATTGCCTTGGCGGCGGTGAGCCCGCAATCATAGCCGAGGCCGATGGGCGGGCGGAAAAAGAAGTGGCCGGACTTCTCGAACCCGGCGAGGGCGCCGAGTTCGTTGGTGCGGCGCTTGATGTAGGAATGGCCGGTCTTGTAATAATCGACCGCGGCGCCGTTTGCCTTGAGGACCGGGTCGGTCTTGTAGAGGCCGGTGGATTTCACATCGACGACGAAGGTGGCGTTCGGGTAATTCTTCGACAGGTCGCGCGCGAGCATCAGGCCGATCTTGTCTGCATAGATTTCCTCGCCGGTATTATCGACGACGCCGCAGCGGTCCCCGTCTCCGTCAAAGCCGAGCGCGACATCCGCGCCAAGCTCGCGCACAGCCTCGGACATGGCGTGCAGCATCTCCGCATCTTCCGGGTTCGGATTGTATTTCGGGAAGGTGTTGTCGAGATTGCAGTCCATCTCGATCACTTCAGCGCCCATGGCGCGCAGGCAGTCGCCCGCGAAGGCGCCCGCCGTGCCGTTGCCGCACGCCGCGATGACGCGGATCGGGCGCGACAGCTTCACGCCGTCCGAGATGGCCGCGATGTATTTCTCGCGGATGCCGTCAATGCGCTTCAGGCTGCCGCCGGCGCGCTCCACGAACCGGCCGTTCATGACGATCTCTTTCAGGCGGCCCATTTCTTCGGGACCGAACGTCAGCGGACGGTTCGCGCCCATCTTCACACCGGTCCAGCCGTTCTCGTTGTGCGAGGCGGTGACCATGGCGCAGCAGGCCGCGTCCAGTTCGAACTGGCTCCAGTAGACCATTGGCGAAAGGGCAAGGCCGACGTCGAGCACTTCGCAGCCGCCGGCGATCAGGCCGAGGGAGAGGGCGTTCTTGATCGGCTGGCTGATCGAGCGGAAATCATGTCCCGTGACGACCGTGGGCTTGACGCCAAGCTCGTGGAACAGCGTCGCCATACCCAGGCCGAGCGCCTGGACGCCGGTAAGGTTCAGCTCCGGCGCCTTCTCGTGGCCGATGCCGTTGAACCACCAGCGGGCGTCATACTCGCGGAAACCGGTGGGCTTCACCAGCGGCAGGATCTCGAATTCGAGGGTGTTGGGGGCAATATCGGTGCGCGGCTTCGGCAGCATGTGTCTCTCCGTGAAACGGGTTCGGCGCGCTCCCGGGCGGGGCGCTGAATGTTGCGACATCTCTTGCAGTTTTCGCGCCACAGGCGAAAGGGGCGGGTTGCTGCGGACCTCACGAAAAGTTCAGAAATATATTATTGCTGATCGTATATGGAATCCTATTTGAGTGGACGGAGGCTCCCCGGTGCGTCGTTCTCCTGCGCGCCGGGGCAGTCCTCCCGAACCCCAGAGGAGACTTCAGAATGAACATTCGCATCGCGCTCATTGCGCTCGGGGCGGCCTCGACCGGCCTCGCCCTGCCCGCCGCTGCCCAGGAATGGTATGCGGGCGGATCCATCGGCTACGTGTTGCAGAACGACAGCTCCAACAGTGGCCAGACCGGCGCCTTCACCACCGGCAACGGCGCTCCGGTCATCCCGTTCGGGACCGCCATTGCCGCCGGCACGCCGTATGGCTGGGAAACCGAATTCGACAGCGGCTACGCGCTCTCCGGCGAATTCGGCGCGCGCTATGCCAACGGTTTCCGCTCCGGCGTGGAACTCGTCTACAGCAAGGCTGATGTCGATACCCATTCCGGCGTCAACGTCGCCGGCACGGTGATCGACGGTGTTGATGCCGCCGTGTTGACCGGCTCAGCCACGCAGCTCGGCGCGACGGTTGGCCAGGTCGTGGCAACGCCGGACGGCGATGAAATCGAATCGACCAGCCTGTTTGCAAACCTCTACTACGACTTCAACCGCCAAGGCCTGATCAGCCCGTACGTTGGCGCAGGCCTCGGCTATTCCGACGTGTCGGTGTCCTATCGGCCGTCCAGTGTCAGCATCATCGACGACAGCGAAAGCAAGTTTGCCTACCAGCTGAAGGCTGGCGCCACCTGGTCCGTCAGTGAGCGGATCGATCTCTATGGCGAGGCGGCCTACCGCGCAACCGAAGACGTTGAACTTCAGAACCAGCTCTTCCCCGGCACGCTGAATATCGAGAATACCCAGACCGTCCTGAGCGTCGGCGCACGTTACAAGTTCGGATCGTAACAGTGGGCGTCAGCTTCCTGCGTTGGCGCGCAGGAAGCTGACAATCCAACTGGCGAGGAGCCGGCGGTCGCAGTTGCCTTCGAGAGAAGCGACAGCGGCGCCGGCTTTTCCGTCTCCCAGCGCCGCGCGCCGGGCGTTGTACAGGGCGGCCGCATAGTCCGGCTCGAATTCCGGATGGCACTGGAAGCTGATGGCCGGAAAGTCCCGGTAATCAAGGCCCGCGAAGGGCGTGAAGCCGGACCGCGCGATGACAGCCGCCGAAGGCGGACACACTACCACCTGATCCTGATGGCTGACCGCAACGCTGAGTGACGCCGGGCACGGCTCGCCGCTCCAGTCCGGGCACTGAACAATCTCGTAGGTGTGGCGGCCAACGCCCCAGCCCTTCTCGGATTTGACGACCTTGCCGCCGAGCGCTTCGCCCATGATCTGGTGGCCGAAGCAGATGCCGACCTGCGGCGTGCGGGCGGCCGCGGCGCTGCGAACGAAGTCCATCAGCGGCGCAATCCAGGGCTCGGGATCGTACACGCCGGCGGGCGAGCCGGTGTAGAGCACGGCATCGAGCGTGGCAGGATCCGGCAATTCTTCGCCCTTCACGATGGAGACCGTGTCGCACAGGATGGCGCCGTCGGCCTGCGCGACCATGCGGCGGAACATGTCCGGATAGTCGGGGAACCGGTCCCGGATTGCGGCGGGCACCTGCCCCGTCTCGATGATCGTGAGCCTCACGCGCCCCTACTCCGCCGGAACATCTTCGGCTTCGATCCGCCCGGGCTGGACCAGGAAGCCGCCGGACTGGCGCGCCCAGAGATCGGCATAGAGGCCGCCGGTCGCGACGAGTTCGTCATGCGTGCCCTGCTCAATGATGCGGCCTGCATCCAGCACCACGAGCCGGTCCATCGCGGCGATGGTGGAGAGGCGGTGCGCAATGGCGATCACGGTCTTGCCTTCCATCAGTTCGAAGAGGTGTTCCTGAATCGCGGCCTCGACTTCTGAGTCGAGCGCAGAGGTCGCCTCGTCGAGGATCAGGATCGGCGCGTCCTTCAGGAAGATGCGCGCGATGGCGATGCGCTGGCGCTGGCCGCCGGAGAGTTTCACGCCGCGCTCGCCGACATGCGCGTCGAGACCGCGGCGGCCTTTGGCATCTTCGAGCACTTCCACGAAATCGCTGGCAGCGGCCTTGCCGATCGCGGTGCGGATCTCGTCATCAGTGGCGCCGGGCCGGCCATAGGCAATGTTCTCGCGGATGGAGCGGTGCAGCAGGGACGTATCCTGCGTCACCACGCCGATCTGTGCCCGGAGGGATTCCTGAGTGACTTGTCCAATGTCCTGCCCGTCCACGAGGATACGGCCGCTTTCGGCGTCGTAGAAGCGCAGCAGCAGGTTGGTCAGCGTCGTCTTGCCGGCGCCGGAGCGGCCGACGAGGCCGATCTTCTCACCAGGGCGGATGGCCAATGACAGGCCCTCGATGACGCCCGCGCCCTTGCCATAGTGAAAAGCCACGTTCTCGAAGCGAACATCGCCCTTGATGCGCGGCAAGGCCGCGGCGCGCGGCGCATCGACCACGGCCACCGGCTTGTCCAGCATCGCCATGCCGTCATAGACGACGCCGATATTCTCGAAGAGACCGGCCACCTCCCACATGATCCATTGCGACATCGCTTTCATGCGCAGCGCAAGGCCCACGGCGACCGCCACGGCGCCCGCGCCGACGAGATTGCCGGTCCAGAGCAGGATGCCGGAGGCAGCGATCAGGAAAACGAGCAGCGAATTGTTGAGATAGACGATGACGTTGAAGCCGGTGACGAGGCGCATCTGCCCGTGCACGGTGTCGAGAAAGCCGGACATCGAGTCCCGCGCATAGGTTTCTTCGCGGCCCGAATGGGCGAAGAGTTTCACGGTCTGGATGTTCGTGTACGAATCAACGATCCGGCCGGTCATGATCGAACGGGCATCGGCCTGTGTTTCGGCAATCTTGCCGAGACGGGGCACGAAATACCAGAGCAGGCAGGCATAAACCGCGAGCCAGAGAACGAGTGGGGCCGCGAGGCGCCAGTCGGCGGAACCGATCAGCGCCAGCGCCGAGAAGAAGTAGACGAGCACGAAGACGAAGACATCGAGGATCTTCATCACCACTTCGCGCACCGACAGCGCTGTCTGCATCACCTTGGTCGCGACGCGGCCGGCGAACTCGTTGCCGAAGAATCCCATCGACTGGCCCAGCATCTGCCGGTGCATGCGCCAGCGCGCGCTCATCGGCACGTTGCCCATCAGTCCCTGATAGACGATCAGCGCCTGCCCGAGGGTCGCCAGTGGCAGGCCGATCAGCAGGATGCCCGCCATCAGCGCGAGGCGCCCGCCTTCCCGCTCGAAGAAACCTTCACGCTCCGCCGTCGACAGCCAGTCGACAATGCCGCCCAGGAAGCCGAACAGGGCGACCTCGCCCACTGCGATCAGCGCCGTGAAGCAGGACATCGCGATCAGCCAGGGCGCGGCGTCCTTTATATAGTGCCAGACGAATGCCCGGAATCCGTTCGGCGGCACGCCGGGGCGGGCCTCCGGAAACGGATCAATACGGGTTTCGAAGAAGCGCAACATGGGCGGCACATGTGGCGTAGCGGTGGGCGGAGTGCAAGGTGCGAACCGGATCAGCGCGCCATGTCTTCTTCCATGGCGAGCTGCGTTTCGAAGGCCACTTCCATCGCGATATTGAAGGCCTGCAATTCGCCGGCATCGACGAAGGCATTGGCATCGCCGGCCGCGAGGCGGGCGCGTTTTTCGGCGAGGTCAAAGAAGTTGTCATGGTTGGCGAGGAAGACGTCAGCCTCGATTGTGCGGACCTTTTCGAAGGTCGCCCGGTAGCTGTCGATCATGCCAGGATAGGATTCCGGCACCAGCTTCTGGCCGGCGACCGTGGAACTGCAGTGCAGGAAAGCCGTGTGGACGGCCCCGTCTGCGCCGGTGACGGGCAGGCTCCACGAGGTGCAGCCCGGGGAGTGGCCGGGCGTCAGGTGCGCGGTCAATGTGGCCGCGCCCAGCGATAGGGTCTCGCCGTCGGCGATGACCTGGTCGACCCGGACGGGCGGGAATTTCATGCCGCCGGACGGGCCGAAGCCGATATCGCCTGCTTCGAGGAAAGGCTTGTCTGCAGCGCTCGCGACCATAGCCGCGCCGGTCGCACGCTGAACGGCGGCGAGGCCGCCAGCATGGTCGATATGGGCGTGTGAGTTCAGCAGGTATTTCACGTCTGCCGGATCGAAGCCAAGCGTGCGGATGTTGTCGAGGATCAAAGGCGCCGATTGCGGGACGATGCCGTCGACCAGGAAATGCCCCTCGGGCGTAGTGATCAGGAAGGCGCTGACGGTTCTCGAGCCGACATAGTGGATGTTGCCGATCACGGTGAACGGCGCAGCCTGCTCGTTCCATCCCATGTTGGCGGACAGTGCGTCGAGCGGCGCAGCGATAGAGGCGTCAATCTCCGCATCGCTGGCGAGCGGCGCAGGCTTTTCGGCAGTTGGCGGAGGTGCTTCAGGCGCAAGGTCTGCGGCGGGCGCCGCGCAGGCGGCGAGCACCAATCCAGCAAGCGCGGTAAGGGACGAACGCATAGGAACCTCTTGTGTCTAGGGTTTCGGGTAGGCCGCCATCCACGCCTTCACCTGCGCGTCCAGCACATCCAGCGGCACGGCGCCCTGCCCGAGCACGACATCGTGAAACTCGCGGATGTCGAACCGGTCTCCCAGCGCTGCTTCGGCGTCCGCCCGCAGGGCGCGAATTTTCAGTTCGCCGATCTTGTAAGCGGTCGCCTGGCCCGGCCAGCCGATGTACCGCGTGACTTCGGTTTCGATATTCAGCGGGCTGAGGGCCGAATTGTCGATGAAACAGGCTTCGGCCTCCTCCCGCGTCCAGCCATACCAGTGCAGCCCGGTATCGGCGACAAGCCGGCAGGCGCGCCACATCTCGTAGGACAGCGCGCCGAAGCGCTCGTACGGCGTCTGATAAATACCGGCCTCGCCCGCAATGCGTTCGGCATAGAGGCCCCAGCCCTCGCCGAAGGCGGTGGCGTAGTATTCCTGCCGGAAGCGCGGCTGGCCCGCCATTTCCTGCGCCAGGGCGATTTGCAGATGGTGGCCAGGTACGGATTCATGAGCGGAAAGCGCCGGGAGTTCGTAAAGTGGACGCTGCTCTAGCGCGTAGGTGTTGACGAGGTAGCTGCCTTTGCGGCCCTCGGCGGGGTCGCCCTGTGAATAGCGCCCCGTCGTGTAGCCAGGCGCGATGGATAGCGGAACCGGGTCGACCGTATAGCCGAGCTTCGGCAACTGATTGAACCACAGCGGCAGGACGGCGTCGATCCGGCCGGTGATCTCCTTCGCCTTGTCCATCAGTTCGGTATCCGACTGGGCGTAGAATTGCGCATCGGTGCGCAGGAAGGACTGGAACTCGGCGAAGCTGCCCGTGAAGCCGGTTTCCGCCATGACGCCGTCCATTTCCGCGCGGATCCGGGCGACTTCCGTCAGCCCGATGGCGTGGATCTCCTCGGGCGAGTAGCCGGCGCCGGCCGTGTGACTGTCAACCGCGGCGGCGTAGGCCTCGCGCCCGCCCGGCAGGCCCGCGATCCCGGCCCGTTCGCGCGCTGCAGGGGCATAGGCGAGATCAATGAAGCGGGCCGTGTCGCGGTAGGCCTGGATGGCATTTGCGACGGCCATGAGTCCGTCTGCCTTCAGGCGCGCGGCAGCCTCGGGCGGGATCGAGTCCGGCAGGGACAGGAACGGCGCGTACAGTTCGCTGGCCGCCGGATTTTCGGCGATCTGCGCCTCGATCTGCGCACGCGTGGTGGCGAGCGGATCCTTGTTGGCGGTCCAGCCGGTGGTGATGCCGCGCGCCATGTTGATGCGGTTCTCGGCGAAGTAGCGGGGTACATCATTCAGCCTCTGGACCCAGGCTTCCGCCTCCTCTTCGGTTTTCAGACGCAAGCGGAGCGCCGCGAATACCGGTGCGGCCTGAAAGCCCCAGTCGCCGGTGAACGGGATGCGCGCGGTATCCAAGTCATCGGCGCGAATCTCGTCGGTCAGCAAACGCTTCAGGATGGCCGCGTCGACGGTGCGGGCGGTGTCTGCGGCTTCGATCTCGTCCAGCAGGGCGCGCGCGGTCTCGGCACGGGCCGCGATGTCCCGGGGCCGCACATGGCCCCAGCCGGTGGGTGCACTGCCGGCGGCGCGGGCGGCTTCGGCCGGATCGGCGGCCATCACATAGGTTTCGTAGGCCGCAATCAGTGGATCGAGCGGGTCTGCAAATGCGGGCATTGAGAGCGCCAGGATGCCTGCCGTGAGGACAGTCAGTTTCATAATGTCGCTCTCGTCTTTGCCTGCGTTGACACGACCATAGAGGCGCCTAGAAGGCGAGGCCAAGTGTTTTCACGGCGCGCAAGGATCCACTTCATGTCCGGCACCCCAAAGGCCGATTCGCGGCCGCTTTCCCCTCACCTTCAGGTCTGGCGGTTCCACGCCACGATGCTGGCCTCGATCACGCACCGATTTACCGGCATGGGCCTCTATGGCGGCACGCTGCTGATCGCCGCCTGGCTGGTGGCACTCGCCAGCGGGCCGGACGCCTATCAGACGGTCGAGATGATCGCCTTCTCGATTCCCGGCCAGATCCTTCTCTTCCTCTGGGCCTTCGCCGTGCTGTTCCATTTTGCCAATGGCATCCGCCACCTGATCTGGGATGGCCCGGGCGCCGGCTTCACACCGAAAGTCGCCAGCCAAATCTCGATCTTCAATTACGCGTTCGCGCTGGTCGGGGCCGTTGCCCTGATGGCCGCCGCGGTCCTGTCCTGAGGCGCGCCGCGATGTCCGACAGCAAGTTCGTCACCCCCGCCAAGATCACACGCGGCCTTGGCGCCTCCAAGACCGGCACCAGCCACCACATCCGCCAGCGCGTTTCCGCGCTCGCGTTGATCGTCCTGGTGCCCTGGTTCCTCTTTTCGGTCATGAAAGCGGCCCTGGGCGGCTACACGGACGCCCTGATCTGGGTCTCCTCCCCGCTCAACGCGACGCTGCTTGTGCTGACGGCCGGCGCGGCCTTCTACCACATGCGCCTCGGTATGCAGGCAGTGATCGAAGACTACATTGGTAAGGCGGGCACGCGCGCTGCGCTGCAGATACTGAACACCTTCTTCGCCGCCGGACTGTTCGTCGTGGTGGTGATGTCGGTGCTCAGAATCTGGACGGGCGGCTGAGGCGCAAGGCGAAAGACAGGGCACAGATGAGCAACTACAACTGGATCGATCACACTTACGACGTCGTCGTTGTCGGCGCCGGCGGATCGGGCCTGCGCGCGGCGCTCGGCGCGGCCCAGGCGGGCCTGCGCACGGCCTGCATCACGAAGGTGTTCCCGACCCGCTCGCACACCGTGGCCGCGCAGGGCGGCATTGCGGCTTCGCTCGGCAACATGTCCGAGGACAGCTGGAAATGGCATATGTACGACACGGTCAAGGGCTCCGACTGGCTCGGTGACCAGGACGCGATCGAGTACCTCGTGCGCAACGCCCCGGCCGCCGTCTACGAGCTTGAGCACTGGGGCATGCCCTTCTCGCGCACCGAAGAAGGCAAGATCTACCAGCGCGCCTTCGGCGGCATGACGCGGGATTACGGCAAGGGCCCAGTGCAGCGCACCTGCGCCGCTGCCGACCGCACCGGCCACGCCATGCTGCACACCCTCTACGGACAATGCGTGCGCGAGGAGACCGAGTTCTTCATCGAGTATTTCGCGCTCGACCTGATCATGGACGAGGACGGCGCCTGCGTCGGCGTTACCGCCTGGAAACTGGATGACGGCACGCTCCACCGTTTCCGCGCGCAGAAGACCATCCTCGCCACCGGCGGCTATGGCCGCGCCTATTTCTCCTGCACCTCGGCGCACACCTGCACCGGCGATGGCAATGCCATGGTGCTGCGCGCCGGCCTGCCCCTGCAGGACATGGAGTTCGTGCAGTTCCACCCGACCGGCATCTATGGCTCGGGCTGCCTGATCACCGAAGGCGCGCGCGGCGAAGGCGGCTATCTGACAAACTCCGAAGGCGAGCGTTTCATGGAGCGCTATGCGCCCTCCGCGAAAGACCTTGCCTCGCGCGATGTCGTCTCTCGCGCGATGACGATGGAAATCCGCGAAGGCCGCGGCGTCGGTCCCGAGAAGGACCACATCTACCTCCACCTCAACCACCTCTCCCCCGAAGCGCTGCACGAGCGCCTGCCCGGCATCTCCGAGACGGCCAAGATCTTCGCCGGCGTGGACGTGACCAAGGAGCCGATCCCGGTTCTGCCGACCGTGCACTACAACATGGGCGGCATCCCGACGAACTTCCACGGCGAAGTCCTCACCAAGAAGAATGGCGATCCGGACTCGGTCGTGCCCGGCCTCATGGCCGTCGGCGAGGCAGCCTGTGTGTCCGTACACGGCGCAAACCGCCTCGGTTCCAACTCGCTGATCGACCTTGTCGTGTTCGGCCGCGCGGCCGGCCTGCGCTGCGGCGCGACGACCGAGGCCGGCGCGCGCCAGGCGGAACTCCCCGCCAAGGCCACCGACGCGCACCTCGCGCGGTTCGACAAGCTGCGCCATGCCAGCGGCGACCAGCCCGTTGCCAAACTTCGCCTTGAAATGCAGAAGGCGATGCAGGCCGATTGCGCCGTGTTCCGCACCGGATCGGTGCTCAAGGAAGGCGTCGACGCCATCGAAGAGGTCTACGGGAAACTGCCGGGCATCGACGTCAAGGATCGCGGCATGGTCTGGAACACGGACCTGGTCGAAGCGCTGGAGTTCGACAACCTGATCTGCCAGGCCGCCGTGACCGTGAATTCGGCCGCCAACCGCGAGGAAAGCCGCGGTGCGCATGCGCGCGAGGATTTCTCGGACCGCAATGACACGACCTGGATGAAGCACACGCTCGCTTGGGTCGACAGTGCCGGCAAGGTGAAGATCGATTACCGCCCTGTGCATGAGTACACGCTGTCAAACGACATCGCGTATATCGAACCGAAAGCGCGGGTATACTGATTTAATTTGGTCTTCAGGCGCGGAGGGGTGGATGAGTGAATACAAATCCGTCTGGGTTCGCGCCGGAAGGCAGAAGAAGGAAGAGAAGAAACTGCTCGGCCGGGGCGTGAAGCTGGTCGACGATCCGCACCAGGCGGACATCGCCGACCTCGCCGCCCAGATCGAGACCGAATGCAACAGGCTGCATGAAGAAGGCTATGACGTGATTTCCATACTCCCCTCCGTGGGCGGACATTCGGAAAAAGGCGCCGTCAACCAGGGTGGTTACGGTTTCGGATTCAGCATCACGGATGGCGCGGTGATCACCGCCCGCCGCCGCAACGTTTAACACCCCGACTGCCAGGACGAGACCATGGTTGAACTGACCCTCCCCAAGAACTCGAAAGTCGGCAAAGGCAAGACCTGGCCGAAGCCGCAAGGTGCAACGAACCTGCGCGAGTTCCGCATCTATCGCTACAGCCCGGAAGAGACCGGCAATCCGCGCTGGGACACCTATTGGGTGGACATGGACAAGGCGGGGACGATGATCCTCGACGTCCTGTTCTACATCAAGAACGTCATCGACCCCACGCTCGCCTTCCGCCGGTCCTGCCGCGAAGGCGTGTGCGGCTCCTGCGCGATGAACATTGCAGGCCGCAACACGATTGCCTGCACCAAGGGCTTCGAAGACCTGCCAGGCGGCGTGATCTCGATCAGCCCGCTGCCGCACCTGCCGGTGATCCGCGACCTGATCCCGGACCTGACGAATTTCTATGCCCAGCATGCCTATGTCCAGCCCTACCTGAAGACCGATAGTCCGACCCCGGAGAAAGAGTGGCGCCAATCCGAACCCGACCGGTCGCAGCTGGACGGCCTGTATGAATGCATCCTTTGCGCCTGCTGCTCGACTTCCTGCCCGTCCTACTGGTGGAACGGCGACAAGTATCTCGGCCCAGCCGCCCTGTTGCAGGCCTATCGCTGGCTGATCGACAGCCGCGACGAGGCGACCGGCGAGCGGCTCGATGATCTCGAGGATCCGTTCAAGCTTTACCGCTGCCACACGATCATGAACTGCGCGCAGGTCTGCCCGAAAGGACTCAACCCCGCGCAGGCCATCGCGAAGATCAAGCACATGATGGTCGAACGGGTCAGCTAGCCTCGCGCACCTTTGCGCTTGTTGCAGGCCGCATGGGCGAGCTGCAGGTTCTCCGCGCGGTCTGACCCGCCCGCCGCCTTCGGCCGGATATGATCGAACGTCGGGCGCTGCTTCTTCCATAGCGTGGCATGGGTCAGTTCGAACCGGTCCTTCGGCATCGCCAGCCCGCACAGCGCGCAGCAGCCTTCCTGCGTCTCCCACAGCGTGCGGAAAAGCTCCGTATCCGGAGGAGCGAAACTCTGGCTCACAGGCCCGCCGGCACAGGCCAGCCGCGCCGCGCGCACGCCGCCAGCACCGTATTGCGCAGCAGGCACGCAATCGTCATCGGCCCGACCCCGCCCGGCACCGGCGTGATGAAACCGGCCACCTCGGCGCAGCTCGCATAATGCGCATCGCCCACCAGCTTCGTCTTGCCCTCGCCCTTCTCCGGCGCCGGCACGCGGTTGATGCCGACATCGATGATCGCCGCGCCCGGCTTCACCCAGTCGCCGCGCACCATCTCGGGCTTGCCCACCGCCGGCACCAGAATGTCCGCTTCCCGGCACACCGCGGCAATATCCGCCGTGCGGCTATGCGCAATCGTCACCGTGCAATTCTCGGCCAGGAACAGCAGCGCCGCCGGCTTGCCGACAAGGATCGAGCGCCCGATCACCACCGCATGCTTGCCCGAAAGATCCTCCCCCAGCGCGCGCTTAGCCAGGATCACAGACCCCACCGGCGTACACGGACGAAGCCCCGGCTTGCCCAGGCTGAGCCGCCCGGCAGAGACTTCCGTCAGACCGTCAACATCCTTGGCCGGATCAATCCGCGCGATGGCAGCGTCCGCATCCAGGCCCGCCGGCAAGGGCAGCTGCAGCAGGATGCCGTCCACCTCGGGGTCTGCATTCAGCGCCGCGATCAACGCTTCGACCTCGCCCTGCGCGGCGCTCGCCGCCAGCCGGTGATGGTGCGAAACCATGCCCGCCTCGCCGGTCGCCTTCACCTTGTTGCGCACATAGACTTCGCTCGCCGCGTCCTCGCCGACCAGCACCACGGCCAGCCCCGGCACACCCGGCAACGCAGCCACCGCCCGCGCCACGGCCGCGCGCACGTCCGCCGCGACCTGAACCCCGTCAATCCGAATTGCGCTCATCTGCCAGCCAGCCCTCAATCACGCCCGCCAGTTCCGGCGGGCCCTCGATCTCGAGGCCTTTTAGCCGAGTCTTGCCGCCCGTCACCACCCGCACCGCAGACTTCGCCACCCCCAGCGCCTTCGCCACGGCCAGTTCCACCGCCGCATTCGCCGCGCCGTCTTCGGGCCGCGCCCGCACCCGCACTTTCAGGAAGACCCGGCCGGCATCGTCCGCGCCCCTGCCCTCGATCCGGTCTGCCGATCCGCCCGGCTGAACCCGCACGGCCAGCCGGTGACGCATCAGAACGGCGCGAGGCTGTAGCCGTAGCGGGAGATGACCGAGCGCAGGAAAAAGATGATCAGCAGCACCACCAGCGGCGTCAGGTCGATGCCCGACATCGGCGGCAGGATATTGCGGATCGGCCGGTAAAGCGGCTCGGTCAGCCGCTCCAGCCCGCCCCAGATCTGGGCGACAATATTGTTGCGCAGGTCGAGTACACGGAAGGTGAGCAGCCAGGACAGGACGGCCTGGATGAGGATGATCCAGGTGGCGATCGAGAGAATCGCAAGCAGGACGTCGAGGATCGCTTTCATGGTTGCGGGGTCGCTCCGGCGCTGGGGTCTGAACTGAATTGTCACTTAGGGTGTATCGCCCCCCTCCGGCAAGGTTCACCCCGCCGATTGTCGCAAGGGAAGGGTTTGGCAACCCGGCCCAACCGCCCTAGCCTCCTCCCCTTCTCCCGGGATACTGCACATGGACGCCACCGAAACGCCGCTGCATCCCCTCACCCCGTTTCAGCGCAATATGCTGATGCTGGCCACCATCGCGATGGGCGCCGGCATGAGCATAAACTTCGTGGTCGTCGCCCCGCTCACCCGCAAGGCCGGGCTCGGCGAAGTCGAGGTCGCCGCGATCCTGACCCTCTCCACACTTCTCTACGCCGTGATGATCCCCCAATGGGGCCGCATCGCGGACCGGGTGGGCCGCAAGCGCGTGATGGTCTTCTCGCTGATCATGATGGGCGTCACCAACACAGCCTTCCTCTACACGCTGGAGGCCGCCCTGGCCGGGGTGATGACCGGCGCGGTGCTGCTGCTGACGCTGGTCTTCGTCCGCCTCTGGTTCGGCTTCCTGACGCCCGGCCTGCAGCCCGCCTCGATGGCGGCGATGACCGACGCGACCACGCCCGCCAACCGCGCCGCCGGGCTTGGCATGCTCGGCGCCGGCATGAGCATCGGCTCGATCCTGGGTCCCGCAGGCGCCGCCGCGCTCGCGCCTTTTGGGGCCCTTGCTCCCCTCTGGGGCACCATCGTGTTCTGCATTGCAGTCGGCATAGTCCTCGGCTATGCCTTGCCTAAGACCGTGCCGCGCGACCGCACGATGCCGCGCCCCCAACCGCTGGCGATGTTTGACAAGCGCGTTCGCCCGCACCTCGCTTTCCTCGTCGCCTATTTCATCTGTGTCGGGATGATCCAGCAGACGCTCGGCTGGTTCATCGAGGACCGCTACAATCTCGGCGCGCTCGGCGAGAAATCCGGTGAGACCGCCGTGCTGTACACCGGCATCGTGTTCGCCTGCATGGCCGTCGCCACGATTGCCGTGCAGTTCGGCTATATCTCCCGCCACAGGCCGGACCCGCGCAAGCTGCTCCCCATCGGCCTCGGCATCGTGGTCGTCGGCTATATCGGCGCCGATACGCTGATGGCCTTCCCGCTGCTCTGCGCCAGCTTCTTCATCGTCGGCGTCGGCTCGGCCATGGCAATCCCGTCGGCCAACGCACTCGGCAGCCTGTCAGTCACCCGCGAGGAACAAGGCGCCGCGGCGGCCCTGATGTCGGCAGCCCCACCGGCGGGCTTCATCTTCGGTCCGCTGATCGGCGCCGCGCTTTACAAGTACGTGGGCCATGCCGCGCCGCTGGTCGTCTCGGCCCTTCTGATGGCCGGGCTGACGGTCTATGCCTGGACGCTGACCCGCAAGGCTCCCGCCGCCTAGTCAAGCTCCGCAGTTGCCTCGCGGAAAGCGAGAACGGCGCCGGGCAAGGTGAAAGACAGGAGGATCAGCCCGCCGAATATGGCGTTCCAATGCGTCCCGTCCGTCGGACGCCAGAGTTCCAGCTTGCCATTTGCCGCCATGTCGGTCGTCAGCATCATGTAGAGCACACCGATCAGCACGATGCCGGAGAACACCGAGTGCGCCTGGAAGGACGCCCGGTTGCGTTCCTCGCGCTCGCGCTCGTCGAGCAGGTTTTCCGGCTCCTGCGTCTGGCGTTGCAGGCTGGACCCCGCCAGCACGGCGAAGGCGGCGAGCGAGGCCACCACCAGCGCCACCCCGGCAAGGCCGAGCACAACACTGCCATCCGCGACCAGCTGCAGGATGCAGCCCAGCGGATAAAAGGCGTAGAGCCCGCTCAGCAGTATACGGACGGTCCTCGTCTGCAGCTGGCGGCCGAAGGGATGGGCTTTCGAACGGATGAACATGGGATCAGGACTCCTGGTCTCTGAGACTGTGGGCAAGCGGGGCAAAGGGTTTCAGCGAGAAGAGCTGCTCGACCGGGACTTCGAAGAGCGCAGACAGCTTCAGCGCCAGCTCGACCGAAGGCGCATAGTCCCCCCGCTCGAGATACCCGATCGTCTGCGGATTGACCCCCACGGCCTCGGCAATGTCCTTCCGGCTGAGACCACGCTCAGCCCGAAACACGGAAAGCCTGTTGTGGATCACTTGTAAACGCCTTCTATCTGCAGCGATATGTTGTGTTTACACAACGATATGTGGACTGTCAATACGGCTTGCTTGCAGTAATTTTCCCAAACACTGCCGCCGACCCCTGCGAAGGCAGGGGTCCAGATGATGAAAGACTCTTCTTCTTGCACTTTGTCCCAGCCTGCGCTGGGACCTGCGGTGTGAGTGGCCCCAACCCTCACCTACATCGCGCTGATGCCGCCATCCACTTTCAGCTCAGCCCCGGTCACCAGCTTGGATTCGTCCGAAGCGAGATAAAGCACGGCATAGGCAATATCATCCGGCTCACCCACCTTGCCGAGCGGAATCTGGCGGCCAAGTTTCTCCAGCGCTTTGGCCTCGCCGAACATCTCCTTGGTGCGGTCGAGGATCGGCGTGTTGATGAATACGGGGTGTACGGAGTTCGAGCGGATCTGCCCGCCCGTCTTGGCGCAGTGCAGCGCGACCGATTTGGAGAGATGCCGCACCGCCGCCTTGGCCGTGTTGTAGGAGACGTAATTGCCGCTCGCGATGATGCCCGCGATGGACGAGATATTGATGATCGAGCCGAGCCCATGAGCCCGCATCAGGGGGATCGAATACTTGCAGGCCAGGAAGATCGAATCCACGTCCACCGCCTGCACTTTCCGGAACATGTCATAGCTCTCGTCCTCGACCGAGCCGAGCGAGCCGATCCCGGCATTGTTGACCAGCACGTTGAGCCCGCCCATCGCGTCATGTGCGGCCTGAGCCACTTCCTTCCAGCGCGCCTCGTCGGTCACGTCCTGCTGGAAGGCGAAGGCGGTCCCTGCCCCATGCGCTTCGTTGATCGAGGCGGCGACCTTCTCGGCGCCCGCGCCGTTGATGTCGGTCAGGGTCACCTTCGCACCCTCTTTCGCCAGCATCCGCCCGATCGCTTCGCCGAGGCCCTGCGCGCCGCCGGTGACCAATGCCATTTTGCCTGAAACGCGTCCCATGCCTTATCCTCCCGTATGTGTTTTCTCACCCGTCCCTAGCAGGGCAAGGCGAGGGCGGCCAATGCCAAACTTGCGCACGGCTCAGGTATAACCCAGCCGCTCCCGGTCGCTGCGGCCCGCCTGATCCCAGCGTTTGCGAAGGCGGCTGACACTTTCCGGAAAGCGGACGAGCGTTTCGGCGGCGCGCACCCGGTCAGTGCGGAAATGGCGGAATCCCTGACGCAGTTCGCACCAGGCGCAGATCAGCTGCACCTCGTCCCAATAGGCCAGCAGGAAAGGCCAGACCACGCGCTGCGTGACGGCGCCCGCCTCGTCGGCATAGTCGAGCTTCAGTTTCATCTGCCCACGGATCGCCTGCCGGACGATGCCGACATCCAGGCTGTTCTTGGGGCGGTCGCGGAAGCTGACCGGCCTCAGGCCCGCATCGACGATCACCGGCTGCAACTCGCGCGGCACGGCAACCGTCAGCTTGGCGATCAGGTCGCGCGCGCCGCGGGCCAGCGCCGCATCGCCCCGCGCCGCCACCCATTGCGCGCCGAGCACGGCCGCTTCCAGCTCGTCCGCCGTAAGCATCAGGGGCGGCATGTCATACCCCTCCTCCAGCACATAGCCGGTGCCGGCCTCGCCGCGGATCGGCACACGCTGCGCGATCAGCTCCGCCATGTCGCGGTAAAGCGTGCGCAGCGACACTTCCAGCTCCTCGGCCAATACCTGGCCGGTGACCGGCGCGCGGTGGCGGCGCAGGACCTGGATGATCTGGAACAGGCGTTCGGTGCGTCTCACGGGAATGTCCTACTGCCACGCTGCTGACACCATGCTGTCAGCAGGGGGCTGTTATCAAGTCCTCATTGCAAACCAGAGGACGGAGACAGACCATGATCACCTTTTACGGATGGGGCCCGATGTTCGATTGCCCCTCGCCCAGCCCCTATGTGATGAAATCCGACATGCAGCTGCAGATGCTCGGCGCGGATTTCGAACGCGCCTATGCGGACCTTGAATCCGTGCCGAAGCGCAAGGCACCCTACATCAAGGATGGCGGCATGCTGGTCGAGGACACGAACTTCATCCGGGCACATATGGAATCCAAACTCGGCCGCTCGCTGGCCGACGGTCTCGATGATGCGCAGCGCGCCGCCAGCTGGGCGCTGGAGCGGATGGCCGAGGGACACCTCGCGAGCGTGATGCTGATGGAGCGCTGGCTGAAGGAGGCGAACTTCCGCAAAGGTCCGGTCCAGTTCTTCAGCGACGTGCCCGAAGCGTATCGCGAGGCCGCCATCAAGGACGTTCTGGGCGGGCTCGCAGCGACACTTTACGAAAGCGGGATAGGCCGTCATTCGGAATCCGAGCGGCTGCAACTCGCCGCCTGGGACCTCGGGGCCATCGCCAGCCAGCTTGCCGGTCAGGATTTCCTGTTCGGGGACGAGCCCACGGCGGCGGATGCCAGCGTCTCGGCGATGCTGATCTCCAGCGCCACGGAATACTTCGACACCCCGCTCACCGGCCTCGTGCGCGGGCATGGCAATCTCGTGGACTATATGGAGCGCATCAAGGGACACTTCTTCGCCAGGAACCCCTGGCCGGCCTACCAGATGGCCTGACCTTGCCGGGAACTATGCTAGGCCTGTTGCCATTCCGCCCACGACGCGGACGGGATGGCGAGAGGCGGCAGCAGGATGAATGTGTTGACCTTCATGACCCGCAATGACGGCTCGCGGATGGTCTATCTCTGGCGGGCCTGGCTGGCCGTGATGCTGGGCACGGCGCTGATCGCGGTCCTCGCCGTGCTGATCTTCCCCGTGGCCGAAACGGCAGAGGACACCGCGCCGCCGCCCCTCATCGGCTTCGTGCTGTTCTGGCCGGCCGTTTCCAGCCTTGCGCTCTGGGGCGTGCTGGAAGTCCTTCGCCGGATCACGCCGACCTACTGGCATGCCGCTGGCGGCGCGGCGCTGGCCTTTGCCACCCTGTTCACATTGGCGTCTGGACTGCAGGGCGGGTTGATCTTTGCCTGGCCGTATTTCCTCTACGCGCTGACTTTCCTCGCCTGGCACCTGAAGTCCAACCTGGAGGGTCTGACGATGACTTTCGCGCTCCAGGTAGCCGTGAACCTGGCACTCAGCCTTCTGGTCTTCGACACCCCTGCCTGAGCGGCGATGCGATAAATATCGATAAAATTTGAGAGAACGGGTTGAACGGATGCTTACCACGCGTGTGTTACGCGAGAAGGATGCTGCGCCGCCTGATAGCCATTCTGCTCACCATCTACGCGATTGCCTTCGCTTTCGGCGCGCTGACCGCCGTGCGGTGGCCGTCCATCGTGATGGTCATGGGCTGGATCATGGCCGATGATGTGGCCGGCGGACTGGACGGCGTGAACTGGCGCGAACTGGGCATCGCCCACGGCGCCGCCTACCTCTTTGCCGCGCTCGGCTACTACGCCTCCGGCGCCATCCTCGCGGCCCGCAAGGACGGCGCAGTGGGGTGGTACATCTTCGCCCTCGCCTTCTCGATTCCCTCGGTTTTCCTGGTGCATTTCGATGCAGGCTGGTGGCAGAACCCCAGCGCCGGTGAAGGCGCGATGGCGGGGCTGATGGCCGGCGCCGTCCTGCTGCTGATCGCCGTCTGGGAACTGCGCAAGCAACCGCCGGAATTCATGGATGTCGAAGTGACCCCGGAAACCATGGCCAACCCCGCCGTTGCGGCGGCGGTTGCACGCCAGCAGGCCCCGCAGCAGGCCCGCGCTGAAAAGCCCGCCAAGGTAAAGAAGAAGCACCCGCCCCTGTTCGTGCCGGACATCGTCGTCCAGCGCCAACGGGCGATGTTCATTGCCCAGGCCCGCCGCAAGAAGGCAGCCCGTGCGGCCGCGCTGGCGCGCCACCGGGGCGAGTGGGACGAGCAAGAAGAAGCCGCCTGATCTTCGCCGCCCCGTTGCGGGAAGGCCCGCATCGGCCTAGCCTTCTCCCTGAACTCAGTTCCGGGAGGGGACGCTCATGATCCGCAAACTTGCCGGCGCCGCACTGGCCCTGCTTGCCGCCTGGCTGCTCTGGCAGGGCGTCTCGGCAGTCTCGATGATCGTCAGCCGGGGAAGCCCGCTGGACGACGCGCTGCTGCAGCCCCCGACGAGCCTCTGGCGTATCCTTGCGGCCAGCCTCGCGCTGCTTGGCGGCCTGCTGGCGGCGCTCAACATCAAGGGCGGTGCCTGGCTGGGCATGACCGGCGCCGTGCTCTTCGCGGCCCTGCCCGGCGCGATGGCGGCGATGGGCACGGATTCGAGCCTGTGGATGGACGAAGTCTATTCCGCCGGCGCGATGATCGTCCTCGCCGGCGCGCTCGCTTTCGTGAAGCGAAGCTAGGTCCATTCTGCGGTCCCTGCGGATTGATTTCGGGGCTGGAATGCCTAGGTATGCGGCGCAATCGAATCGCGCGCGGCACAAGCCCCATCAAAGGAATATATTCCCATGGCAGAGACCTATGACGTCGTCATCATCGGCGGCGGCCCCGGCGGCTACAACTGCGCGATCCGCGCCGGACAGCTGGGCCTCAAGGTCGCCTGTATCGAGACACGCGGCACACTCGGCGGCACCTGCCTGAATGTCGGCTGCATCCCGTCCAAGGCCCTGCTGCACGCTTCGCACCTCTTCCAGTCCGCGCAGCATGATTTCGCGGGCCTCGGCATCAAGACGGGCAAGATCGAACTCGATCTGACCCAGATGATGGCGCAGAAATCCGAAGCGGTAGACGGCCTGACCAAAGGCATCGAGTTCCTCTTCAAGAAGAACAAGGTCGAATATGTCAAAGGGCGCGGCAAGATTCTCGGCAAGGGCAAGGTTGAAGTCACGCTCGCCGAAGGCGGCACGCGCGTGCTGGAAACAAAGAACATCGTCATCGCAACGGGCTCCGAGCCCGCCACCCTGCCCGGCATCGAGATTGACGAGGAGCGCATCGTCTCGAACGTTGGCGCGCTGAGCCTCAAGGCTGTGCCGAAGAAACTGGTGCTGATCGGCGCGGGCGTGATCGGGCTGGAGATGGGCTCGGTCTGGGCGCGGCTCGGATCGGAAGTGACCGTGGTCGAATATCTCGACCGCATCCTGCCGCCGGCGGACGCCGAAGTGGCCAAAGACGCCGAGCGCACCTTCAAGAAACAGGGCCTGACCTTCAGGCTGGGCACGAAAGTGACCGGCGTGGAGAAGACCAAGACCAAGCTGAAAGTGAATATCGAGCCCGCCAAGGGCGGCGCCGCTGAAACCCTGGAGGCGGATGTCGTGATCGTCGCCATCGGCCGCAAGCCGTATACGGAGGGCCTCGGCCTCGAGACCGTGGGCGGCAAGACCGACAAGCGCGGCGTGGTCGAAGTCGCCGATGGCCACTTCAAGGTCGCAGACGGCGTCTGGGCAGTCGGCGACTGTATCCACGGGCCGATGCTGGCGCACAAGGCCGAGGATGACGGCACCGCGGTGGCCGAGCTGATCGCCGGCAAGGCGGGGCATGTCGACTACAACCTCGTGCCGAGCGTCGTCTACACGAACCCCGAGATCGCCTGGGTCGGCAAGAACGAGGAAGAGTTGAAGGCGGCGGGCGTCGAGTACGTGAAGGGCAAGTTCCCGTTCATGGCCAATTCCCGTGCACGGACGAACCACGAAACGACAGGCTTCGTGAAGATCCTTGCCGAAAAGGGCACCGACAAGATTCTCGGCGCGCACATGATCGGCGTCGGCGTTGGCGAAATGATCGCCGAAGTCGTCCTCGCGATGGAATTCGGCGCCGCTTCCGAGGACATCGCCCGCACCAGCCATGCGCACCCGACGCTATCCGAGGCCGTGCGGCAGGCCGCCATGGGCGTCGAAGGCTGGACAATGCAGATGTGACCTATCCGGGATTTGCGCCCCTTGGGTGTGGATTTCCGGCAAGGAATGCGAATAGACTCCCGGGTGATTGATTTCGGTGGGAGGTTTTCATGTTCAAACTCGCAAAAACGGCGATGGCGGCGGCTTGCGTATCGCTGATGCCACTGCCCGCGCTGGCGCAAGGCGGCGATCCGGGCGTGCCTGCGCAAACGGGCCAGGATCCCAATGCCATTTTCGCAGAGCTGGCGAATGTGGCGCAGATCACAGCCGCCGCGAAGAAGTGCAACTGGACCGATCCGATGTATGTGCTGGCGTCCGAATCGATGCTGGCAATCAAGGCTGCGGACCTGAAGGCGATGGTGGCACCCGGAGAGCAGGCACAGGTTGAGGCGGCGCTGCAGCAATCGGCGGCGAGTGTCAGCGGGTTTGCTTGCAAGCAGGCGGACGGAAGCGATCCGCCACAGCAGCACCAGATCGTGATGTTCGTGATGGACCAGTACTGGCGGATGATCGCTCACGTGGACGTACTGGGCAGTCTGCGCTGGGGCGAGGTGTTCCGCTACACGCCGGCGGAGCGCAAGGCGCTCGACGACGAAATCGCGCATATCAAGGAATTCAAGGGCTACGGCTATAATCAGGTCGCCAATCCGCTGGAGACGCTGGCGGACAATACCGCTGCGCTGGCCTGCCGCGAGCGTCCGTCGAATGGCAAGCCGTGCCGGCCCGTCGCGCCGGAGATGGAAGGCAATGCGCCAACCATAAAAGTGCTGATCGAGACCACGGAAGCCTTCGGCAAGGCGGTGGCCGCGCCCAAGATCGCGGAGCAGAAAGCGTTTGCAGCGGCCGTCGGCGATGTCACGCAATACAGCAGCTTTTCCGATGAAGCCTGCAAGGAGAACACGCTGACGGTGAAGATGAGCGAGGCGCGCGTGAAAACGCAGACGACCGGCGACGGGTTCGGGGCCATGACGCAGGAAGTGACCTTCGCCGAAAAATTCCGGCTCGGCCAACCCGAACGGGTGGGCTGGATCCTGCTGTTTCGCAGCATGATGACGCCCGGCGCGAGTGAGCCTTATGCCGTCCTCGCCGAAAACGGCGGCGAATGGGACGAGGAAAGCGCACGCACTGGCGCAGGCCAGGTCGACAGCCTGTACGACGCGCAGCTGGACGCGATTGCAAAGCTTCCGCCGGAAGAAAGAGGATCGGCGACCGAAGACGCCAAGCAAGCCGTGGCGCAAACCTATTTCGACAATTTCGCCATGATGGGGCTGATGCAGACGATCAATGGCGGCGGCGGCCTCACGCTGAAACAATGCAAACCCGGATGAGATTTGCCGCGCCTTGCGGCTGGACGGGGTGGTCGCTGCATCTTATTCTGCGCCGATGTACAAGCATGCCGGAGCCGGATGGAGCATCAGGCCGTTCACCGCGGCGGATGCGGGCACATGCCTGGCGATCTTCCGCGACTGCCTGACCGACATGCCCTGGCGCATTGGCAACCGCGGCCAGTACATGATCCTGCGCCGCTCCCTGACCCCGCTGAACGCCTGGATCGCCGAGGAGCCGGACGCCGGCGTGATCGGCTTCCTGACGCTGCAGCTGCCGCAGGATTATATCGACCATCTGTTCGTGGACCCGGACTGGCGCTTCTGCGGCGTCGCCCGGGGCCTGCTGGAAGTCGCCCGGCAGGGCGCGACGGGCGCGCTGAGCCTGGATGTGGACGCCGAGAACCTGGGCGCCCGCCGGGCCTATGAGGCGCTCGGCTGGCAAGTGGTGGCGAGCACGGGCAGCACAAGCAAGGCGCGCCAGATGCGCCTTGTCAGCCCCTGATCTTGCCGAAGAAACCACCCCCTTCCCCTGAAACGATCTATGCGGCGCCCGCCGACTGGGTGGCGCGCGGCGCGGGCGCACAAGGCAACCTCTTCCTCACCGGCCGGGCGGGCACCGGCAAGACGACCCTGCTGCGCAAGTTCCTCGCCGAGGCCGGCGACAAGGCGGTGATCGTCGCGCCGACGGGCGTCGCCGCAATGAATGCCGGCGGGCAGACGATCCATTCCTTCTTCAAGCTGCCGCCGCGCCTGATCGAGGCGCAGGATGTGCGCCGCCTGCCGAATGCGCGGGTGGTGCGCGCGGTCGAGACGGTGGTGATCGACGAGATCTCGATGGTGCGCGCCGACATGCTGGACGCCATCGACCGCAGCCTGAAGCTCAATCGCGGCTCCAAACGCCCGTTCGGCGGTGTACGGATGATCCTGTCAGGCGACCTGCACCAGCTGCCGCCGGTCGTCTCCAATCAGGAAAGCCCCATCCTGCTGGAACGGTTCGGCGGCAACTATTTCTTCAACGCACCGGCCTTCCGGGACGGCGAGTTCTCGCTGCCGGCGCTGAAGCACGTGTTCCGGCAGGAAGACCCGCGCTTCCTGGCGCTGCTCGGCGCGCTGCGCTCCGGCCGCGTGACACCCAACGATGAGGCGACGCTGGCCAAGCTTGTCTCCACGCGCAGCGCCTCGGACGCCTCGGAAACGCATGTCGTGCTGACGCCCAACAATGCCAACGCCTTCCGCATCAACCAGACGCGGCTGGCGGAACTGAAGAGCGAGCGGAAAATCTTCCCGGCGGATGTGCAGGGCCAGTTCGACGAGAAGAGCTTCCCGACGGAGTCCGACCTCGAACTGAAAGTCGGCGCGCGCGTCATGCTGATCCGCAACGATCCCGAGGGGCGCTGGGTGAACGGCACGCTGGCGCATGTCGAAGGGTTCGGCGCCAAGAGCGTGATCGTGAAGATCGCCGGACGCGTGTACGAGATCGAGGCGGCGGCGTGGGAGAAGTACCGCTACGATTTCGAGATGGATTCCAAGAAGGTGAAGCGCGAAGTCGTCGGCACGTTCAAGCAGGTGCCGCTGCGGCTCGCCTACGCGGTGACGATCCACAAGGCGCAGGGCCTGACGCTCGACAACGTGTTCATAGACTTCGACAGCGGAATGTTCGCCCACGGACAGGCCTATGTTGCCTTCTCGCGCGCGCGGACCCTCGAAGGCCTCGAAATCTCGCGCCAGCTGCGCCCGCGCGACCTGGTGCTGGACCGCGAGGCATTTGCCTTCGGCGCCCTCGACACCATCGAGGATACGCCGAACTACCTGCTCGCGAAGTTCCGCAAGGACGAAGGCGCACTTATCTAGGCGAACACTTCGCCATAGCTGGCCGGGGCGCCTTCGGCTGTGCGCTTGCGCACCATCGTGCCGGCGATCAGGTCGTGGACACAGCGGCGGTCTGCGCGGAACAGGCCGGCGATGTAGCCGATATAGAACGGGATGATGTTGGCGCAGAACCGGCCGACCGTGTTGCGCATGACGACCGCGCCGAAAGTGGGCTTGCCGCCGTTCATGTCGGTGACGATGGCGCCGACGGCGAGTTTGCCCCAGGTCGCCTGTTTCTTCGAGGCTTCCATGGAGACCGAGTAGATGATGCTGCAGACGCCGAGGATGACCGAGAAGATGATGACGGCCATCAAGGCGGCGGTATCGGTGGCGGCGGCTGCGGCGGCGCCGAAGATGCCCATGCCGAACAGGAAGAACACCGGCAGGCCGACAATCAGGGAATCGATCAGCATGGCAATGATGCGGCGCCCCCAGACAGGCTTGCCGGCATAGGGGCTGGCCGCGCTGGAGGGAGCGGCATAGGCGGGCGCGCGAGGGGCAGCGCCGGGTTTCGATGCAGGCTCCGGCGCGCGGCTGCGTTCGGACTGCAGGAAGGCAAGCGCTTCAGGCGAGAGCTTGTCGCGCGCAGCGGGTGCGGCGCGGCCCATGGGCGGGGGCGCGGTTTTCTTGCCGAACGTTGGTTTCGCCGAAGCGGCACCGCCGCCTGTCACCTGCTTGCCGAACGTCGCCATGAAGGGCCTCCCTATCGAGAGTTACCCTAGCCGATCAATCTGTCGATCCGGCAAAAGCGCGGCGCGGAATTCCAGCGGCGGCTTTAACCAACCGGTCACGCCAGCCTGCGGATTTCGTCCGAGAGGGCGCGGTCCTTGTCGGTGACGATCGTCTCCAGCACGCGGACGCGTTCCTTCAGGCGGCTGACTTCCTCGCGCATCGCCGAGACATCGGCCTGCGTGGTTTCGTCGGCGGCCGAATTGGCGCGGGTTTTCAGATAGGTCTGGTAGACCCCTGCCCCGACGCTGATCGCGACGATCAGCACAACCATTTCAAATGGACCCATGTTTCGTCCTCCAGTTCGCAGAAAAGATGCCTCAAAGGGGCGTTGAATGAAAGGGCGCGTCAGAGCCCGTCGAAATCGCGCTTCAGGCGCCAGTCGTCACCGGTGATGATTTCCTCGAGCGCGCGCACGCGTTCCTTGAGGCGGGCGATCTCGTCATCGCGCGCATCGGCGTGCGCATCCGGCTCCCAGCGACGCAGGCGGCTGCGACGCCGGCTGCGCGTCAGCAGCCAAACGAACAGGACAATCGCAAAGACAGGCCACAGGGCACTCATCGTCACCTCCCACTCTTATCGAATATCAATGTGGGGAAGTTTGAGGGAGACGCAAGGGGTTGGGGGGAATTATTCGGACCGGAAACGAACCTCGCCGCAGACCCCTGCGAAGGCAGGGGTCCAGACAAGGAAGAAAGGCTTGTTCCTTTGATTGGGTCCCAGCCCTCATCCCGAGCCAGTCGAGGGACGATGGGACCTGCGGGCATGGGTGTGGCGCGCTGAGTCTCAGCGCCCCGTAGAGCCAAACCCGCGAGCGCCACGCGCCGTTTCATCCAGCGCGTCCACTTCGCTCCAGGCAAGCCGCGTCACCGGAGCGAGGACGAGCTGGGCGATGCGTTCGCCGCGCAGCACCTTGAACGGCTCGGCGCCGAGATTGATCAGGATGACCTTGAGTTCGCCCCGGTAATCGGAGTCGATGGTGCCGGGCGTGTTTAGGCAGGTGACGCCGTGCTTGGCGGCGAGGCCGGAACGCGGTCGGACCTGGATTTCGTAACCTTCGGGGATCGCAACCGACAGGCCGGTAGGCACCAGGGCGCGCTCGCCGGGCGCCAGCACCATCGGCTCGCCTTCGGCAACAGCCGCGCGCACATCTATGCCGGCGGACCCGGATGTTTCATAGGCGGGCAATTCGAGGCCCTCGAAATGCGGCAGCGGGCAAACCTGGACCGTGACGGTGCTCATCACCCCCGGGTGCGGAGACTCTGCGCGCGAGTCAAGCTGGGAAGGCTACTCCGCCGCCAGACTGAGGCGGGGCGCGGGGCCTGTCAGCGCATCGGCGATGCGGGCGGCGAGGCGGCGGGAGACGGCGTCCTTGGCGAGGCGGGGCCAGTGCTCCTTGCCTTCGGGCGTGATCAGGTAGACCTCGTTCTGGTCGCCGCCCATCACGTCGCCGGAGACGTCGTTGGCGACGATCCAGTCGCAGCCCTTGCGGGCGCGTTTCTCGGTGGCGAGCGCTTCCACATCATGCGTCTCGGCGGCAAAGCCGATGACGAGGCGCGGGCGGCCCTTCCGTTTCTGGCTGATTGTGCGCAGGATATCCGGGTTCTCGGTCAGCTGGATGGCGGGCGCTTCGCCCTGCCCTTTCAGCTTCAGCTTCTTCGGCGCGGCCTTCACCGGGCGCCAGTCGGCAACGGCGGCGACGGAGACAAAAACATCCGCAGGCAGAGCATCCTCGCAGGCCTTCAGCATCTCGCGCGCCGTCTCGACGGAGACGAACGCCACGCCGTCCGGCGCCTTCAGGGCGACGGGGCCGGAGACCAGCGTGACGCGGGCCCCTTCAGCCGCGAGGGCAGCGGCGATGGCATAGCCCTGCTTGCCGGAAGAATGATTGGAAATGTAGCGCACCGGATCCAGCGGCTCGCGCGTCGGCCCGGCGGTGACGAGGGCGTGGAGACCCGCGAGGCGTTTGGACGACGGGGCGAGCGCCGCTTCGATCTCGCGCACAATGGCGAGAACTTCCGGCAGGCGCCCCGGGCCGAACTCACCGCACGCCATCGGGCCGACATCCGGCTCGACAACTCGCACGCCGTCGGCGCGCAGGCGGGCGACATTGCGCTTCGTGGCGGCGTGCTCCCACATCCGCACGTTCATCGCGGGCACCATCAGCACCGGCTTGTCGGTGGCGAGCAGCGTGGTGGAGGCAAGATCATTCGCAAGACCTGCAGCCGCCTTGGCCATCAGGTCGGCGGTCGCCGGACAGACGACGACGAGATCAGCCGAGCGCGACAGCTCGATATGCCCCATCTCGGTCTCGTCGGTGAGATCGAACAGTTCGGAATACACCTTCTCGCCCGACAGGGCGGAGACGGACAGCGGCGTGACAAACTCGGCGCCGGCCTTGGTCAGGATCGCACGCGAGGCAATACCGCGCCGGCCCAGCTCGCGGATCAGCTCAAGGCTCTTGTAGGCAGCGATGCCGCCGCCGATGATGAGGAGGATTCTCGGGCTGTTCATTCCGTCTGCCGGTCTGGTTTGAGGCCCTTCCTAGCGCAAAACCCTTGAAATCGTCCCATCAAATACGCGGGATCGGCGGCTCTGCGTCAAGGTTGCAGTAAGACTTGGCGCCGGGGCCTAGTCGCCGACGCGGATGAGTTTCGAGGTTGAAGAACTGGAAGACGCGCGGTTTTCGCCCGCAAGACCGGTCTTGTCGGCGCTGCGCTTCAGTTCGCGGACGGTGACCGACGTGCCGGAAGCGCCCTGGCTGCGGTGAAGCAGGAAGGTCTGGCGCTCACCGTCGCAGGTGACGCGGACCGTGGCGGTGCGCCGGCCATTCGCCGCGGCGGAGTCGAGCGCGGCGCGCGTGGCCGCTTCGGTGGCCGCGGCGCAGGTGTCAGCGACGGCAGGCGCCGACAGGCAGGCGGCAGCGGCAATCAGGGCGGCAAGGCGTTTCATAGGACCGGCTTCCTTCTGATGACGGAAGCAGAAGGTAACCGAAGTCTTAACGCGAAGAAGCCCTTACGCTTCAGGCGGGAAACTCACAGGGCACGAGACGCCGCAGCCGCGAGAAATTCGCGTGAGTTTTTGGGGCTGCCTAGAACGAGCGCACAGCCCATGCCGCCGCCACACCGAGCACCCCAACCAGCCCGAACCAGCCCCACCAGGGCGCGAAGCGTTGCGGCGGCGGCAGGGGTGCAGGCTCGGCGTCGAGGCTTTTCTCGAACCGGTCCATCACCTCGGGCAGGCGTTTCAGCCGGTTCGTGACGTCTCGGACATTTTCGCGGATCATCCGCACGGCGCCTTCCGGGCCGAAATTCCGGCGCATCCAGGCTTCGATGACGGGCTCGGACGCGTTCCAGATATTGTGCGTCGGATCAATCGCGCGCGCGACGCCTTCAACCTGCACCATGGTCTTCTGGAGCAGCACGAGTTCCGGCCGCAGCGCCATGCCGAACGTGTGCGTATAGTCGAACAGCTGCAGCAGCACGCGGCCCATCGAGACTTCTTCGGCGGGGCGGCCAAACAGCGGCTCGCCGATCGAGCGGAGCGCCTGCGCAAAGTCGCCGACGGACTGCGATGGCGGCACGTAGCCGGCCTCGAAGTGGACTTCGGCGATGCGCATGTAATCCCGCTTCAGGAAGCCCCAGAGGATTTCCGCGAGGAAGCGTCGCTCCATCGGGCCGATGCGGCCGATGATGCCGAAATCGACCAGCGCGATGCGGCCTTCCGGCGTCAGGATGGCATTGCCTTCGTGCATGTCGGCATGGAAGACACCGTGCTCGATGGCGCTGGCGAGGAAGCCTTGCGTGATGTCATTGGCGAGCTTGACCCGGTCGAGGCCCGGGCGGTCCAGCACGCCGGGCGCGGTGAGCGGCGTGCCTTCGATCCAGGAGATCGTCAGTACACGTTTTCCGGTCCGCTCCCAGTCGACCTTCGGGATATCGAAGAAGCCGGTCTTTTCATTGATCGCGCGCATCTCGTCCGCGCCGCCGGCTTCAAGGCGCAGGTCAAGTTCGCGCAGCATGAAATTCGAGATCGTCTCGGTCAGTGCGATGGGCTTCAGGCGGCGGCTGGTCGCGGAGACGCCCTCGATGGTGCGGGCGGCGCGGCGCATGGCGGAAAGTTCCAGCGCCATCTGGCGTTCGATCCCGGGACGGAGGATCTTCACCGCGCGGTCGCCGTCCGGCAAGGACATCTTGTGGACCTGCGCGAGCGAGGCGGCGGCGACGGGTTCCGACAGGCCCGGGAAAAGCCGGACGGCTTCGGTCTCGGTAAACTCGGCGGCCAGCGCGGCGCGCGCCTGTTTCATAGGGAAAGGCGGCAGCTTGTCCTTCAGGCGCGCGAGGTCGCCGGCGACCTCCGAGCCGAACACATCGGGCCGCGTCGCGAGGAACTGGCCGAGCTTGATATAGGCAGGGCCGAGACCTTCAAGCGCCGTCGCCAGGCGCTGTCCGGGGCGGCCTCTGGCGCCGCCGAACAGACGCAGGACGCTGCCGGCCACACGTGCCGGGATGGGCAGGCGCGACTGGTAAGCGCCGGGCAGCACCACGTCATGCCGCGCCAGCGCTGTGCCTGCACGCATCAACCGCCAATAGTCGCCGAGTGCGCTCATCTAGCTATTGTCCGCCGATACGGAACCAAGCCAGCGCCCCATGCGTTGAGCAACAGAAACAAAATTGCAGAGAGCGAGTTCCATCATGTCCGATTCCCCGTCATCCAACAATTTCCTGTACCTGATCGTCGGCATACTGGTGGCCGCCGCCGTAGCCTTCGGCATCTACTACTTCACTGAAGGTGACGGCGGCCCGCAGGGCGTCGAGATTTCCGTCGGCGAAGACGGCGTGAAGATCGACGAAAACTAGGCGGCCCATGCTCACGCCGCCCAGCCGAAGTGCAGGGCGGCGATACCGCCGGAATAGTTGGTGACGGAGACCTGGGCAAAGCCTGCGCCTTCGATTTCCGCCTTGAACACGGATTGTTCCGGGAACTGACGGATCGATTCCACAAGGTATTGATAGCTTTCCCGGTCGCCCGCGATCAGTTCGCCGAGGCGCGGGATGACGGCGTAGCTGTAGGTGTCATAGGCCTCCTGCAGCAGCGGCGCCGTCATCTGGCTGAACTCCAGCACAGCGAGGCGGCCGCCGGTCTTCAGCACGCGGCGGAATTCCCTGAGACCGGCCACGCGGTCCGCGAAGTTGCGGATGCCGAAGGAGACGGTCACCGCGTCAAAGCTCTTGTCCGGATAAGGCAGCTTCTGGCCATCGGCGCAGACCCAGTCCAGGCGCCCCTCCCATTTCGCATTGTCGGCCCGCGCCTTGCCGGCCTCCAGCATGGCATCGTTGATGTCGCAGACGATGGCTGTCGCCGGGCGCGCATCGCCGCGCCGCTGGCCCGCCTTGTCGGCGAGTTCGAGGAAGGCGCGCGCCAGTTCGCCGGTGCCGCCCGCGACATCCAGATGGCGTTCACCCGGCTGCGGGTTCAGCTTGTTCATCGCGTCATGTTTCCATAGGCGGTGGACACCGGCGCTCATCAGGTCGTTCATCACGTCATAGCGAGAGGCGACCGAGCGGAACACGGATTTGACCCGGGCGACCTTTTCGGCCTCCGTCACCTCCTCGAACCCGAAGGAGACCTTGCGCTCTGTGCCGTCTGTCTCTGCCATGCGATGCCACCTTACATGCGACCTGCCGCTTAGCGTATATGCGATAACGATGCCTGAATTGCCCGAAGTCGAGACAGTTCGCCGCGGACTTGCCCCTGTCATGGAGGGAAGACGCATCCTGCGGCTGGAACAGCGGCGGGCGGACCTGCGCTTTCCCCTGCCCGAGCGGTTTGCCGAGCGGGTGGCCAATGCCCGGATAGACCGGCTCGCCCGGCAGGCGAAATTCCTCAGCGCGCACCTCTCGACAGGCGAAGTGCTGGTCATGCATCTCGGCATGACGGGGCGGTTCACGATCTCCGGAAAGCCGCAGGGCGAATTTCACCACGAGACGGGCGGCCTGTCCGCGCATGACCATGTCGTCTTCCACATGGAGGGCGGGGAGATCGTCACCTATAACGACCCCCGCCGGTTCGGCTTCATGGAACTCTGGCCCGCCGCGTCATTCGAGGCCTACCCGAGGTTAATGACCATGGGCCCGGAGCCGCTGTCGAACGGGTTTTCCGCCGCCTATCTGGACACCGCCCTGAGCGGCAAGGCAGCGCCGATCAAGGCCGCCCTGCTCGACCAGTCGATCATCGCCGGTCTCGGCAACATCTATGTCTGCGAAGCGCTTTACCGTTCAGGCATCTCGCCAAAACGCCTGTCGCGCACCGTGCCGGGCCTACGGGCCGGAAGGCTCGCCCCGGCCATCAACGCCGTGATTGCCGAGGCAATCGCCGCAGGCGGTTCGTCGATTTCAGACTTTGCCGGAACAGACGGAAACCTCGGCTACTTCCAGCACCGGTTCGACGTGTATGACCGCGAAGGCGAAGCCTGCAAACGCTGCGGCGCGGTAGTGAAGCGGATCGTGCAGTCGGGCCGGTCGACGTTCTATTGCAGCGGTTGCCAGAAGTAACGTGCCGACACAGAGCAACCTGTCCCCTCCCCATCTTGGGGAGGGCTAGGGTGGGGGAGGCACACACTGCCGCCGCCCGTACGCAACAAAATCCACCCCTCCCGAAAATAAAATCCGTAGACGCATCAACGCGCTGAAAAATAAAACGCCAGACCTTGCGCCATACCCTTCCGCCCGGAGTTATACTCCGCCTCACCCCCAAACCTTAGGTCGGATAGAGGCCAAAGGCCGAAATCCGCTCGCCCCGAGAGCCAGCGATAAAGAAACGATACGAAGTGATAAAAAATGAGAATCAATGAGAAAAATTCGACACCCGGAGTGCAAGGCCTGCAACAGGATGAGGCCACTTGGAGAGACCATGAGAGGACTTATGCCTACAGAAAAGAGAGCCGCGGCAAAGCAAATCCCAACCCGATCAGGCTTTTATCAAATCCCAACCCAATCTCTACGCAACACTCCGTCCACAGACGGGTGCTCCAAAAAATGTTTTCACCCCCGAAAACCCCAAAACCCAAAACCCAACTTCTCCGCAGGTACCTGCGAAGGCAGGTACCCAGCGCACTGAGCAAGCATTCTCCGAATCTGGGCCCCTGCCTGCGCAGGGGCCTGCGGAGGTGTCTTGAGAGATGAAGCCCTACCTCTCCGCCTTCAATCCCAGCTTCGACAGCGGCGCCCCCAACGCCCCGCTCACCAACGCCGCCAGCAAAGGCGGCGTCGGCCAGAGTTTCGAGACCGGCGCGGCGAGCCGGTCGCGCAGCCAGGGCAGGATGCTGGAGTCCGACTGGTAGACCGGCGTGAACGCCCAGGTCATCAGCTGGTAGAGGCGCACATGAGCGGCGCGCTGGCGGACATACCTCCCGGCGATATCGGCCGCCTCACCGCCGGACGCCACCGCGCGGGCAAGCGCGTAGGCGTCCAGCAGCGCCATGTTCGCCCCCTGCCCGAGCTGCGGACTGGCCGCATGCCAGCTGTCACCCAAATGGATCAGGCGCCCTTCGGCGGCCGGCCAATGCGTGCGGTGGCGGTAGCGCGCGAACGTCAGCTGGTCATGATCCGTGATCTGATCCACCAGCATCGCCGTCTCCGGCCAGAGGGCGCGCGCGGCATCCTTCCAGTGGACCAGCGGCGCAGCGCGGAAGTCTGCATGGGCATCTCCCCGGATCGACCAGAAATAGGTGAGGCTCGGCCCGGCCTCCTCCGAGACGCGGCCGGACGGCATCACCCCCGCCATCTTGCGCGCGGCTTCGTAGCGCTGCTCCAGCGCGGTGCGATCAAAGGGCCCCTGTTCTGGCCAGGGCAGCGTCACCCAGAGCGCGCCATAGGGCAACTTGTTGACTGGCGCCGAGGAAAGCGGCGAGCGCACACCGAGTGCATCAATGACAAGGTCAAACGGCCCATGTGCACCGTTGGTGGCATCGACGAGCGTACCGGTGTCCGCATTCGCCGCCGTGATCCGGGCGCCGGTGACGAGTCGGGCGCCGCTGGCGGAGGCGGCGTCGCTGAGCAGCGTGAACAGGGCGGCGCGCTGGATACCGAGGCCGCAGAGGCCGTCGCGCAGCGCTGTGTAGCGGACATCCAGAACGGCGCGTCCGGTTTCTGCCGAGACACCCCAGAGCCGCGCAATCGGCGCGCCGAGCGCTTCCGCCCGTTCGCGCAACCCGAGGGCGCCCAGGATGACCAGCCCCGTTTCCTGAAGCATCAGGCCGGAGCCGACCGGTCCGACCGCTGCGAACTGGTCAAACACCGTGACGCGGTGGCCATGCCGCGCCAGCAGGGCGGCAGCGGCCAGACCGCCGATCCCGGCGCCGGCGATCCCGATGGAAAGTGTTCGACTCATCTGCCTGTTTAGCCCTGCTCCTTGTGTGTTGCGCAAGTCTGCGCGAGAGTGAGTTCCGAAAAGAAACGGGAGGTGCCCATGTCAAACGGAGCAGCGCTTATCGTCGGCGCAGGCGATGCGACCGGCGGCGCCATCGCCAAGGCCTTTGCCCGCGAAGGCCTGACCGCCTGCGTCACACGCCGCGCGCGCAACCTTGATTCGCTCAGCGCGCTGGTGTCCGAAATCGAGGCGGAGGGCGGCCAGGCGCGGGCCTTCGGGGTCGATGCACGCGAGGAGGAAGCGACGATTGCCCTCGTCGACCAGATCGAGGCCGAGGTCGGACCGTTGGAAGTCTGCGTGTTCAATATCGGCGCGAATGTCCGCTTCGGAATCACCGAGACGACGGCGCGCGTCTATCAAAAGGTCTGGGAGATGGCCGCCTTTTCGGGCTTTCTCGCCGGGCGCGAAGCGGCGCGGGTGATGAAGCTGCGAGGACGTGGCACGATCCTGTTCACCGGCGCGACGGCTGGCGTGCGAGGGCGCGACGGCTTTTCCGCTTTCGCCGGCGCCAAGCATGCGCTGCGGGCGCTGGCGCAATCCATGGCGCGCGAGCTTGGACCGCAAGGCATCCATGTCGCGCACATTGTGATCGACGGGGCCATCGACAGTCAGTTCATCCGCGAAAATGTTCCCGATGCGGACGAACGGCGCGCCAAGGATGGCCTGCTGATCCCGGACGAGATTGCGAAAAACTATGTCTGGCTGCACCGCCAGCACCGCTCGGCCTGGACGCATGAACTTGACTTGCGTCCCTGGAACGAGACCTGGTAGCCTGGCAGGCTAAACCATCCCCGCATCCGTCGGCAGGCCGAACAGGATGCGGCCGGTCAGCTCCAGCGTCGAGGGCGCGGTGACGATATGCTGCGTGATGGCATGGGCATCGCGAAACCGGCGCTGCAGGTCGCTCGATTCGAACAGGGCGGCGCCGCCGCCGAGATCGTACAGCGTGCGGCAGATATCGGCGCCCGTGCGCGTCATGTGCGTGCAGGCGAGGCGCAAGTCAGCGCGCAGCGCCATCGGGATATCGTCGGTCTGCTGAGCGACTTCCCAGACGCGGTCGATCTCCGAAAAGAGATAGGCGCGGGCGGCACGCCACTGCGCTTCGCAGGCCGCATAGGCCGCCTGCATCGACTGGCGCTCCGACAGCGTCTTGGACGAGCCCTGGCTTTTCTTGACGGTGGCGAGGTCGTGGAACGCGTCCAGCGCCCCGCGCGCATTGCCCAGCGCCACGGCGCAGACGCCGAGCGAGAGAAGACCAAAAGCCGGGAACTTGTAGAGCGCGCCGGCCTCGCGCGGCTTGTCGGAAACGAGCGAGACCGAGCGGCCGGCGGGAACCAGAATGTCCTTCACTTCGAAATCGCCGGAGCCGGTGCCCTTCAGACCCATGACATGCCAGGTGTCGAGCAGCGTGGCCTCCGAGGCCGGAAAGACCATCATCCGTGTATCCGGCGCGCCGGACGCGAGACGCTTCATCTCGCCGTTTTCCCAGAGCGTGCAGCTGCCGCAGAGCCAGGTACAATTGGCCGAGCCCGAGCCCCACTGCCAGCGGCCGGAGACAAGGTAGTGATCGCCCTCGCGCACTGCGCGGCCCATCGGCGCGTAGACGCCGCCGGTGATGGCGGCAGGATCGGAATAGATTTCCTCGGCGTAGACCGGCTCCATATAGGCTGCGTTCAGCGCGGTGGTGGACGCAATCATCGCGCACCAGCCGGCGCTGGCATTGGCGCGGGCAATCGTCTCGGTGATCTCGACGATTTCGCGGGGGCTCGACTCGAGGCCGCCGAAACGTTTCGGGGTTACCATTCTCAGGACGCCCGCAGCAGCCAGCTTCTGGGCAAGGTCGGCCGGCAGGCGGCGCGCCTCTTCCATTTCGGCAGCCCGGGCAGCGAGTTCCGCCAGCAGAGGCTGGACGGCGGCGATGGGATCAGGTGTCTGGATTGTATCAGGCATAATTGGAAACTAGCCTTTTTCCGCAGCGCTTCAAAGCTTCAGTTCACCATGCAGCTTCAACGGCGCCGCATGGCGCCAGGACATGACGAGCGCCGAGCGCAGCGTGGTGGCATCGCAGGCTTTCAGCCGGAGGGAGGTCGCCCCCTTCTCGCCCCACTTGTTGGGCACCGGGAAAAAGATGTCCGGCTCGGCCTCGCAGAGCAATCGCTGCTCCTCGGGTGTCAGGAACAGGTTCGAGAATTCATGGTGCGGCGGAAGGGTGCAAAAGATCTTGCCCTTCGGGGCATCGACCCGGAAACTCGCCCAATCGAAATGCGGACGCTCCAGCGCGCGCGGCAATGACAGCGCCGCGTTGCGGAGTTTCGCAGGTGTGATCACAGCGACAACGCGCCAAGGATCACGGCTGTCAGGACCGCCGACAGCAGCATGAAGAGATAGACGATATCCAGCGTGATTGTCCGCAGCACCGAGGAGTAGCCGCTGCGGCCATACACGACCCGGTTCAGCCGGTAGAGATACCAGTTGGAATAGATCAGCAGCGCCAGCGCAACCCAGCCGGCCCCGATGAGCAGCGAGACGAGGAAGCCCAATGACATCGCGAAGAACAGCGCCGAGTGGAAATGCAGCGACACGATGAGGTGGTCGAAAAACAGGAACTGGCGGCGCCAGAGATAGGTCATCGCCAGCAGCAGGGCATAGACCGGCAGCAAGACGAACATCAGGCGCGGAATCCAGGCCTGCGTCTGCCGGGCGAGGCGCTCGGGATCTTCCATCACGTCGGCAAACCGGGCCGCATCTTCATCTCCGGCCTCGCCTGCAGCGCGCGCGGCATCAACGGCGGATTGCGGCACGAACCCGGCCCATTCTTCTTCCGGCGCAGGCTCGGCAGCAGCGGGCGGCGCGTCCTCGGGCGCTGCCGGTGGATCTGGCACGAGACCCGGGATGCCCCCTTTCCAGGCCGCATCGACCTGGCCGAGCACTTTCAGGGCCTGCTGGTATTCTGCTTCGGTTATCTCGCCTTCCGCGAACGACTTCTCGACCTCGGCCCGGGCCTCCTCCATCGTGCCCGTATTGCCGCCATTGAAATTCACTGTTGCCTGGCCGGTGATCAACGGCATCGCCACGAAGAAGATGAGCGAAGCGAGCACATAGAGGCGGAATGGCGGGATGAAACGTGCGCGCTTGCCGTCCAGGTAGGCGCGCGTCATCCGGCCCGGGTGCAGCAACAGGTCTGGCAGCGTGCGGGCGATGCGTCCATCAATCGCAAAAAAGGTCTCGAGACTTTCCCCGACCAGCGACCAGAACGGCCGCCGTATGCTTTGCGCACTCTGCCCGCATTCATGGCAGAACTCACCAGTCAGCAAGGCGCCGCAGTTGAGGCAGTTCGGATCAATCACGGGGGCCTTCTGGCCCGCAAGACCGGCGGCGGAATCGGCCGAAGCATGCTCAATCGCCGTATCGGCGGCGGCTGCGAATTCGTCACTCATGGCTGCTCTCCGCGCAGTGGCGGAGACGGTTTTCACAGGGACTTGGCCGCTGCGCAATCGGCTTCTTGCGTCAGGTTTTTGATTTGTCGCAAATTATGGCGCTCAGCCGGTGCCCCCTTGAGCGGAATTTGCTCTAGCGGAAGATTTTCGGCTTGTTGGCCTGGAATCGCACGCCGGCGGCCCGGTAGCGCGGCGCTTTACCGTCCGGGGCGAGCGCGTAGGTTTTCTCGCGGAGGAACTCCATCAGGCCTCTGCGTTTGCCGGCCGCATCCAGCGTTTCGGGGCTCAGCGTTTCGCCGATTTCGACGCGCAGCGTCTTGCCCATCCGGCGGCGCACTTCGCGGAAGACGAGGGCGAGGCGCAGTTCCAACGAGAGATGCGAGGCGATCTGGAAAAGCCGCGAATTCTGCCCGTCAAAGAAGATGGGCGTCACATGCGCGCGGCTTTGCGTGATCAGCTTGGCGGTAAACGGCTTCCATTCATCATCGACCGCCAACGGATCAAACGGGCGCGGCGTCGTCGCCACGCCGCCGCTCGGGAACACGACGATGCAGCCGCCCCCTTTGACATTGGCAAGCGCGTCTCGCCGCATGGCGACGTTGGCCTCAACCGCTTCGCGCGTTCCGGCAAAATCAACGGGTAGCAACCAGGGCTTCGCTTCCGGCAAGGCGTCCAGCACGGAATTGGTGAGCACCTTGAAATCCGGCCGCCGCAAACTGATCAGCCAGCTGATGACCAAACCGTCGAGCACACCGAAAGGATGGTTCGCCACGACGACGAGCGGCCCCTCGCGCGGGATCAGCGCATGCTTGCTGGCGGAGAACTGCACATCGAGATCGAGGAGCCGGATCGCCGCCTCGAAGAACGGCACGTCGCGCGAGAGGTCGGCGCGGTAATGGTCATACAGCTGCTTGATTTTCGGCTGGCCGGACAGCCGCTCCACCGCGCGCACGAGGCGGCGTTTCATCGGGTCCTCGAAATAGGACGCGTAGGAAAGTTCGGGGGCGGTTAGGTTTTCAGTCACGCAGCTTGGACCTTTTCCCGTCGCTGTCTAGCGAAAGGACCTCGGGTGCTTCAGCCGACATCGTCTTTTTTTGCCACTTTTGCCAGTTTCGGACCGCAGAAACGCAAAGATTGATGGAGATGAGAACCATCAACAATACCCCACACATGGCCCCAATGGAATCACGTCCGGTAGAGAGCGCCCAGAACGCAGATGGAAGCGCAATTACGATACCGAGTTGCACCCAGTGGAGCCAGTCGCGCATCTATAGCCGCCACATCCGCGCGAGGTTGTTTTTCTGCATATCCGACGAGCCGCCGACAATCGGCATACTGAGCAGTTCGCGCACATTGCGTTCGATGTCATAGGCGTCCGACAGGCCATAGGCGCCGATCACCTGCTGGCAGGCGAGGCCGATCTCGACGCCGGTATCGGCCACGAACAGTTTCGCCATCGCGGTCTCGGCGGAGCAGGGCTGGCCTTCGCCAGCGAGCCAGGCGGCATGGTAGAGCATGTGGCGGCAGGCGGCGAGTTTCGTCCGTGCCGTGACCAGCTTGTGGGCGACCGCCTGGTGCTTTCCGATCGGCTTGCCGAACTGCACGCGCTCGCCCGCGTACTTCCAGGCCTCTTCCAGCGCCGCGCGGGCGATGCCATAGGCCACCGCCGTAATCTCGATCTTCTCGACATCCAGGGCGCGGCCCGCGAGCGCCTCCCAGCCCTTGTTCCATTTGTCCGGCCCGCCGACGATGGCGCTTTCGGGCAGGCGAACATCATCGAGATAGACATCCATCGAATGGGTGTAGCGAAGGTTTGAATGTTCGATGGCCTGCATCGACACGCCCTTCGTGTTCGTCGGCACAAGGACGAAGGTGAGATTGCCGTGCCGGTCGCCGGGCTCGCCGGAGCGGCAGAGGCAGTAGATATAGTCCGACCAGTCGGCGCCGGTGCACCAGCGCTTGGCGCCGTTGATCACCAGTTCGCCCCCCTTGCGCTCCACCCGCGTTTCGACGCTCGGCAGATCGCCGCCGACATTCGGCTCGGAGAGACCGTAGCACAAGAACATTTCACCGCGCGCGAGCTTTGGCAGCAGCGCTTCCTTCTGCTCTTTTGATCCGTTCTCGGAAATATTCAGGCCGCCATAGAAGGCCGCATGGATGAACGGCCCCGCCATGCTGGGCCCGCCCTGGCAGAGTTCCTCGATCACGGCGGCGGCAGCGTAGATGTCCTCCCCCTGCCCGCCATATTCCTCCGGGATCGTCAGGCCGATCAGGCCCATTTCGGCGAGCTCACGGAAGAGGCTTCGGTCCCAGGTGGCGGCCTTGTCCCATTCGCGCCGCTTCTCGCGCGGCATCTTCTCCACGACCCAGCGCGACAGCTGCCGGCGCAGCTCGGTGACGTGGTCTGGTTCGGCGGCGAAGCTGGTCATGGTGTGATCAATTCGAGTTCAGGGTAATAGGTGCGATAGCGCGCCGGATCATTGGTGAGGAGGGCCTCGCCTGCAGCGACAGCATCTGCACCGATAAAGAAATCCGGCAAGAGCGATGTGCGCGGCCCACCCGCAGCGCGATAGGACAGAAAGGCACGTGACGCGCGGAACAGGGCTTCGGGAGGGGAATATTCTAGCGTCACGCCCAGCCGCCCAAGCCAATCCATGAGGGCGTCGGCCGATGGATAGCCCGTACTGATCTCGGCAAACACGATCTGGTTTATCGCAAGCCGGCCCCGTTCAGCGGCCGCCGACAGTGCCAGTCTCGCTCGGTCATGGAAGGCGCTTTGGTCATTCGACAGGTAAACGAGGATGTTGGTATCAATGAACAAAATGCGGCCTAGATATCGCCGCGGACGAAGGCAATGAAGTCCTCTTCAGTCATGCCCTGCATGCTGAACTTCCCGGCCATCGCCAGATTGGCTTCGTCAATCCGCTTGAGAAAAGCTTCCCGGCTAACTTCGGTTGCGGCGTGATCCGCCTTCACCACCACATCCCCGTCCGCATCGATCTCGAAGCGCACGGCTTCGCCTTCCGAAACACCGAGGTGTTCGCGGATGGCCTTGGGCAGGGTGACCTGACCCTTCCTCGTGATCCTGAAACTGGTATTACTCATCCCTGAAAAGTAATACCGCCCGCCGATAGCGTCAATCCCGCCCGATCTGGTCCAGCACATACGGCGTGGTCTGGTACGTCTGGTTGATCCAGTTGCCGAACAGAAGGTGGGCGTGGCTGCGCCAACGGTTGAGCGGCGGGCGGGCCGGATCATCGCCAGGAAAATAATTGTGCGGCACGGCGATGGGCAGGCCCTGGCCCGCGTCGCGCTCATACTCTTCCTTGAGCGAGAAGGAGTCGTATTCGACATGGTTGAAGATGTAGAGGCTGCGCCGAGCAGCGTCCTGCAGCAGGCTGGGCCCGGTCTTCTCGCAATCGACCAGCAGGTCCAGCGCCGGGCGCGCCAGTACATCTGCGGTTCGCACTTCGGTCCAGCGCGAGACGGGAATGAGAAAGTCGTCCGAAAAGCCGGAGAGAAAGGGCGAGGCCGGCGCCAGGTTGCGCTGGCGGAACACGCCGAAAGCTTTCTGGTCCAGCTGGTATTTCGGCAGGCCGTGAAAGTGGTACGCCGCCGCCATCGCGCCCCAGCAGATATAGAACGGCGAATGCACATTCGTCCGTGTCCAGTCGAATATCCGGGAGAGTTCCGCCCAATACGTCACGTCCTCGAACGGCATCTGCTCGATCGGTGCGCCGGTGACGATGAAGCCGTCGAATTTCCGGTCCCGGATTTCCTCCCAGGTCTGGTAGAAACTTATCAGGTGCTCCTGAGACGTATTCTTCGGCTGGTGCCCGCCGACGCGCACGAGGGTCAGCTCCACCTGCAAGGGCGAGGCGCCAATCAGCCGGGCGAGTTGCGTCTCGGTGCGGATCTTGTTGGGCATCAGGTTGAGCAGGCCGATCTGCAGAGGCCGGATATCCTGGCGCACGGCGTCCGTCTCGCGCATCACGGCGACGCCCTCGCTGAGCAGCGTGCCGGCGGCGGGCAGCGTATCCGGAATCCTGATCGGCATGGCAAAACGTCCTCATCGGCCCGCTTCAGGCTTCAAACGCATCGCATGGGGGAGAAAGGCGGGGGCAATCCCCGCATCTCGGCCCTTTAGCGACTTGTTTAACGTGGCTGCAAGCCGGCCGGCCAAATCACCACAGCGGGGGATTTAGTATGGCTGCGGGGCGGCGTCAAATGGGGGCCGTCAATCTCCCGTCAGCTTTGGCGCGCGTTTTTCCTTGAATGCCGTCACCGCCTCTCGCCGGTCCGTGAGGTAGTTCGAGACACGCTCCCAGCCGATGCTCGCATCCATCAGCTGTGCGGCCAGCGCGCGCAGCGGGATGTTGGCCGTCGTCTTGGTCCAGCGCACCGCCCATTTCGGATTGGCGAGGATCTTGCCCGCGATCTCGTCGACCTTTGCGTCGAGTTCGTCCTTCGGAACAGCGTAGTTGATAAGGCCCAGCCGCTGCGCCTCTTTCGCGTCCAGCAGGTCGCCGGTCATCAGAAGTTCCTTGGCCTTGGCGAAGCCGATCAGCTGCGGCCAGATCAGCGCCCCGCCATCGCCCGCCACAAGGCCGACCTTGACATGCGGATCGCCGATCTTCGCCGTCTCGTCGGCAATGATCACGTCGCACAGAAGTGCAATCGTCGCGCCGAGCCCTGCTGCCGCTCCGTTCATCCGGCAGAGGATCGGCTTCTCCATCTGCAGCAGCGTGACCACGATCTGCTTGGCATCCCAGCCAATCGCGCGGAAGCGCTCGGGATGGGCGATCTGCTCCTCGAACCAGTCAAAGTCCCCGCCTGCGCAGAAGGCGCGGCCCTTGCCGGAGAGGATGATCAGGTCACTCTCCGCATCGCGCTGCAGGCAATTGAAGATCAGCGCGAGCTCGGTATGCATCTTCTCGTCGACGCCGTTCACCGGATGCGTCGAGGTGATGAAAGCCGTCAGTATACGGCCTTTCCGCTCGAACGTGAACCGCTCCCATTTGTCCTGCGTGATGTCGTAGTTGGCGCTCATGGTGTCCTCCAGCCGGTTTCTGCAGAGGAACCTAACCTGCCCGGCGGCAAAGTCACGGGGGATGACCGCCGCCCCGCCCCGCGCTAGGAAGCGCTGACACAGGGACACCGCCACCATGCCGAAAGATACGCTCTTCCTTCTGCCCCCCGGCTTTGCCGCAAACGGCCAGCGCGAGTTCTGCCCGGAATGTGCGGAACTCTGGGGCGTGCTCTCCTGGTTCCCGGCGCTGAAGGAGACCGTCGATATAGTCTATGTCGGCATCGACCACCCGCGCGCGCCGATCACGGCGCTGCTCGGGGACGGCCGGCATAACGCCCCGACCCTGGTGCTGCACGAAGCCAGCCCCCGCGCGGAGGGCCTGCCCTATTCGGAGGCGAGCGGCCATGCCTACCTCCCCTCCGCCCGCCTGATCGCCAAACACTTCGCGGCCTTTCACGGAATACCCGTCCCACGCGGGCACTGACGAGACATCGCTTGCCTCACGCCGCGTCAGGGCTTTCTAGTTTCGCGATCATAAGAAACCGCCGGAGGAACGCCCCATGCCCGCAGCGCCCGTGAACACCCGCATCACCGAGATGCTCGGCATCGAGAGGCCGATCATCCAGGCCGCCATGGGCTGGATCGCGCGCGCGCCGCTCTCCTCCGCTGTCTCGAACGCGGGCGGCATGGGCATCATCGAGACCTCGTCCGGCGAACTCGATGCGATCCGGGGCGAGATCAGGAAGATGAAGACGCTGACCACGAAACCTTTCGGCGTGAACGTCGCGCAGGCCTTCGTGCGCGATCCGAACATTGTGCAGTTCATCATCGACGAAGGCATCAAGTTCGTCACCACCTCCGCCGGTGACCCGATGAAATATACCGGCATGCTGAAAGAGGCCGGCCTCACCGTCTTCCACGTCGTCCCCTCCCTCGCCGGCGCCCTGCGCGCCATCGAGGCGGGTGTTGACGGGCTGATCGTCGAGGGCGGTGAAGGCGGCGGGTTCAAGAACCCGAAAGATGTCGCCTCGATGGTGCTGATCCCGCAGGTCTGCGAGAAAGTGTCCGTGCCGGTCGTCGCCGCCGGCGGCATCATGGACGGGCGCACGATGGCCGCCGCCTTTGCACTGGGCGCCGAGGGCGTGCTGATGGGCACGCGCATCCTCTCCTCCGCCGAAAGCCCGGTGCACACCAACTGGAAGGACGCCATCATCAATGCCGACTCCACCGACACCGTCTTCCTCAATCGCGCCGGCCCCGGCCCCGCCCTGCGCGCGCTGCGCACCGAACGGACCACACGGCTTGAAAAGGAGGGCTCGCCCAACATCTTCGGCGAGTTCGCCGGCACCCAGGACGTCTATTTCGGCGGCAATCTCGAAGCCGGAATCGCCCTCACCGGCCAGGTCGCGGGCCGCATCTCGGAAGTGAAGCCGATCGCGCAGATTTTCGAAGAAACGCTCGAGGAGTATCACCGCGTGGTCTCGCGCCTGCCGCGCTGACCGCCGGGTGCGGCATTCGGGTCAAAACAAGGTGAAATCTGCCCGGGCCTGCCGCTTTCTCTGGAAATCTTCCTGCGTGGCCGTTACACCGTCACAAAACCCACTTTCCAAAGGAAGACGGATGAAAATGTCTGAAGCCCTCAAGGGCGGCGCCGCCGCTCTCGTTCTCGTTGCCACCGCCGCCTGCGGCGGCACCGCCGCTGACAAGCCCGCCGCCGCTGCCGTCCAGATCGAATTGCCGGAAATCACGGTCACGGACGCCGAGCTGGCGGGCAATCCCTTCCGCACCGAGTGGACCGGCCCGTATGGCGTTCCGCCCTTCGCCGACATCAGGAACGAGCACTTCAAGCCGGCGATCCTCAAAGGCATCCTGGAATCGCGCGCCGAAATCCAGGCCATCGCGGGCAATACCGAAGAGCCCACCTTCGAGAATACGATCCTCGCAATGGAACGCTCGAGCGCCTCGCTCAACAAGGTGATGGGCGTGTTCGGCAACCTTTCCAGCACCGATACCAACGAGACGATCCAGGCGCTCGAAGCCGAGATCTATCCGATGCTGACCCGCGAGCGCGACGCCGTCACCTTCAACCCCGCTATCTTCGCCCGCGTCAAAGCGGTCTATGACGCCCGCGACCGTCTCGGCCTCGACGAGCAGGACGCGCGCCTCCTCGAACTCACCCACCGCAACTTCGTGCGCGCGGGCGCCGCCCTCGCACCCGAGGTCCAGACCGAAGTCGCCAGGATCAACGAAGAACTGTCCGGTCTCACCACCCAGTATGGCCAGAACCTGCTGGCCGAAACCAAGGCGTTCAAACTTGAAGTCTCCGACCCTGCCCGCCTCGGCGGCCTGTCAGACGATTTCAGGAACGCGCTGGATTCGGACGGCAACAATACCTGGGTCATCGGCCTCGACCGTTCGGTCTATGAAGGCTTCATGACCAGCGCCGAAGACCGCGAGCTGCGCAAGCAGCTGTTTGACGGTTACCGCTTGCGGGCGGACTCCGGTGAGTTCGACAACGGCGCCCTCGCCATCAAGATTGCCCAGCTTCGCGCCAAGCGCGCGGAGCTGATGGGCTACAAGAGCCACGCCCACTATGTGCTTGAGAACCGGATGGCGAGAACGCCGGAAGCCGCGCTCGACTTCCTCGCCCAGGTACTGGAACCGGGTCTCGCCCGCGCCGCCGAAGAGAAGGCCGACATGGAAAAGCTCGCGGGCTTCCCCATCGAAGGCCATGACTGGTGGCACTATTCGGAGAAAGTCCGCGCCGACAAATACGCCTTCGACGAAAACCAGCTACGCCCGTACTTCGAACTCGGCCGCACGCGCGACGGTGCATTCGAAGTCGCCGAACGCCTGTTCAACATCACGCTGGAGCGCGTCGATGTCGCCGGCTGGCACCCCAGCGTCGAAGCCTATGACGTGAAAGACAATGCAACCGGCGAACATCTCGGCCTGTTCATGATCGACATGTTCTCGCGCGAGTCCAAACGCGGCGGCGCCTGGATGAGCGGTTATCGAGAGTCCTCGTCAATGGACGGCAAAGTCGTCCGTCCCGTGATCACCAACAACATGAACATGGTGGCGCCGGCTTCCGGCCAACCGGCTCTGATGTCGTTCACCGAAGTCGAAACCCTGTTCCACGAATTCGGCCACGGCCTGCACGGCCTTCTCACCACGATCCGCTATCCGTCCTTCTCCGGCACGTTCGGCGGTCCGGACTATGTCGAGTTCCCGGCGCAGGTGCTGGAACACTGGGCGAGCGAGCCGCAGGTTCTGGCTGAATACGCCCGTCATAACGTGACCGGCGAAGTGATCCCGCAGGCCCTCATCGACAAGATGAACAACGCTGCGACCTTTAACCAGGGCTTCAAGACGACCGAGTATATCGCCGCCTCGCTGATCGACCTGCACTGGCACATGCTGACCTCGGAAGAAGCCGCCAAGATTACCGACGCGCGCGCCTTCGAACTGGACGTGCTGAAGAAGTACAACATCCCGGAAGTAATCGAGCCGCGCTACCGCACGACCTATTTCTCGCACATCTTTGATGGTGGATATTCGGCTGGCTACTACGCTTATCTCTGGGCGGAAATTCTGGATGCGGACGGTTTCGATGCGTTCAAGCAATCCGGCGACATCTACAATCCGGAACTCGCCGCGAAGCTGAAGAAGTGGGTCTACGAGTCCGGCGGCCTGCGCGAGACCGACGAACTTTACCGCAACTTCCGCGGCTCCGATCCAGGCATCGAGCCCCTGCTCCGCAACCGCGGCTTTGCGGCGCCGGCGCCCGCAGAAGGCTGAGGCACGCCGCCCGCCGCAAAACAAAAGCCCCGCCATCACTCGCGGGGCAATTGCCCATGGCCTTCTCACCGGACTCAGTCCGGGCGCATCTTGTGCAACAAGATCCGCCCCCTCCCGCAAAAAATCCGTAGACGCATCAAGCCCCTGAAAGATTTTTCCGGAAAACGAGCGCTACACCCCCGAGCGCGGGGTTAAACTCAGCGTTCCCCCAACCCGTAGGTCCGATAGAGGGCAAAGGCCGAAATCGGACACCCCCGAGAGCCAGCGATAGCGGATCGATACCAAGTGATAAAAAGTGAGAATCAATGAGAGAGAATCGATATCAGGAATGCAATGCCTGCAACCGAATGAGACGCCATAGCGACCGTATGGGACGACTTGCGCCTACACAAAACCGGGCTTCGGCAGAATAAAACCTATCCCCGTCAAGCCGTTATGAAATCCGCCCCCGAAACTTGCGCAATACCCCGGTCCTCGAATCCGCAGAAAACACCCAGATTCAGAACTTTCACCCGAAGTCTTGCAGGACCATCATATGCGATGGTGCCGCCAGAGATGGCGGGGCTTTTTCTTGTCCGTGTTTACCAAACCCGGATCACCCGCTGACCGATTCCTTGCAGATCACGGCGCGCACATCCTCTTCCGTCCGGGCCTTGCGCAGCGCGTCGCGCACCGGCCCCTGGCGGAACACGCGGCTGACCTGCGCGAGGGCGCGCAGATGGTCCGCGCCTGACCCGTCCGGGGCCAGCAGCATGAAGATCAGGTCGCACGGCCGCTCGTCGATCGATTCGAACTCGACCCCGTGCAGCAGGCGCATGAAGCCGCCGACCGGCTTTTCGAGGCCCGGCAGGCGCGCATGCGGAATCGCCACGCCTTCGCCGACACCGGTGGAGCCGAGACGTTCGCGCTCCATCACGGCATCCTCGATCACGCGCGGGGCAATGCCGGTCGTCTCGCTCAGCGCTTCGCACAGGAAGTGGATCGCCTGCTTGCGGCTCGGCACGTCCTGAAGCGGGATGATCACCCCGCCTTGCAGCAAGGCACTCAGATCGGTGGCCATGAGTCTACGGTTCCGTGACACTCAGATGCGGGGCGTATTTGCAGGGTCGACCCAGCCAATGTGCCCGTCGGGGCGGCGGTAGACCATATTCAGGCCATCATGGCCAGCGTTCCTGAACATTAATGCCGGGACATCTTGCAATTCGAGCTGCATTACTGCCTCCGAAACGGTCATGGTACGGATCTGCACGCTCGTTTCTGCAACTGTCAGGGGAGCGTCACCCACCTCAATACGCTCATCATCTGAATCATCTGTGTCCGAGGCCAGGATCAATGCTTCGGCGGCTGGCATCGCCGGCATCGGCAGCGGCGCGCTGGCATGGTGGTCCTTCAGGCGGCGCTTGTAGCGGCGCACCCGCTTTTCCATTTTCTCGAGGCTGACTTCCAGCGCCGCATAGGGGTCATCGGCGCGCCCGGTCGATTGCAGGACGATCCCGGAGGGCAGGTGAACATTGCAGTCGACTTCCACGAACGGGCCCTGCTGGGAGACGAAGACGCTCGCCTCGCCGGTCCGGTTGAAGTATTTCGCCACCGCAGCCTCAAGGCCGGCCTCGATCCGGTCTCGCATCGCGTCGCCGAGGTTCATGTGCTTGCCGGTGATCTGAATCTGCATGAGCGTCTCCTTTGCGCATGTCGGCAGTTTACTATGACCCAAAGTAAACCCCTGCGCGACCCCCCATAAGACCGCGCGCCGCCAAAAATCGGTAACGTTCAAGTATCTGTGCGTCGGGCGGCCGGTGATCCGGAAGACGGAGGCCTGTGAAATTTCGATGTTCCGCTTAACGCCGCCTCGACGAAAGTCGTGCAATCTCAGGGTGCGGGACTTTCCGGGAGCACCCCATGAGATTTCAGACGATCACCTGCGCAACCTTGATCGCAGCGCTTGCCAGTCTCGGCGGATGCCGCGCTGCGGCGCTTGAACTGACCCCGGAAGACTGGGCCACGAGCCGCTATGAAGTACTGTTTGAAAAGGTGTCACAGTCGCCCACCGCGCTGCGCGCCGTCATGAGCCCCGAGCGCGCGACCGATCCGGACATGAAAACCCTGGTCGGGATGATGTACCATGTCGGCGTCGGCGTCGAGAAGGACCTGCCCAAAGCGGCGGAACTGCTCTCTGCGGCCTGCGAAGCGGGCCAGATGCGAGCTTGCCAGGACTATGGAAGGATCCTTCTCGAACAGGGCGATCCGGCACATTTGGTGCGCACTGCTGATCTTTTCGCTCGCAGCTGTGAGGCCGGGATCGTGTTCGGCTGTTTCGACATGGCGAGGGCCTATCTCCAAGGCATCGGCGTGGCGCAGGATACCTCGAAAGCCATTCCCTATGTTGATCGCGCCTGCGCCCAGCCCGCTCAGCGGATCTGCGCCGAAGCCGCCAGCCAACTGGCAGAGGTTGATGTGGCAGCCGGTCTGGAACGTCTCGGCGTACTTTGTGATGCAGGTTCCGTGATGGCCTGCCATTGGAGCGGGCACTATCGGATGCAGAGCGCGGACACTGCCCTGCACGAAACCGGCCTCAAGCATCATGAGATCGCTTGCTCGCGCGGAATAATCTACTCCTGTGAGTCGATCGTGGTCGCGAAAGACAGTGGCAGTTACAATCCGGGCGGCCTCGACAATGCGCTGAACCGCGTTGATGCGGCCTGTATCGAGGGCTACGTCACGGGATGCCTCCGCCTCTATCTTGCCTATTCAGACAACGGCAGGCCGGGCATTCCTGCGGATGACGGCAAGGCGTTCCGCTATAAGCACGCCGGTTGCAGTCACGGCGATCCGGATAGCTGCCGCTGGGCCGCCGAAGCCCTCGAAGCCGGAGAGGGAACGCCGCAGGATCTCGCCGCCGCCGCTGAAATTTACCACTGGCTTTGCGAGCAGGGAAACCCGCGCATGTGTCAGCAGGCCGCGCGCGTGGAAGTTGCCGCCGCATCGACGGATCTTCCGGACACTGACGTAAAAGGCGCGGTGACGGAGCGCTCCTGCGACCTCGGCGACGGCGAAGCTTGCCGCGGAATCGGCTGGTGGCATGTGTTCGGAGAGGAAGGCCGCACCAAGGACGTCGCGCTCGCCTCTGCACACTTCATCAAGGGCTGCGACAAGGGCGCGGCAACCTCCTGCATCGACATGGCGACATTGCAGGATTGGGCGCAGTTCGGCTTTGAGGAAGACAAGGCGTCGGCGCGCAGGTTCTACAAGCGCGCCTGCGATCTGAATGACCCGGTGGGCTGCGAGTTGCTGGCAGAATCAAAACGCCTGTCTCCCTGAGCTTCAGGCGCCTGCCTTCTCCGGCTTTGCGTAGCCGTGCTTTTTCAGCAGGCCGCGCAACTGGTGATAGGTGAGGCCGAGCGCATCGGCCGCCCTGCCCTGATGACCTTGAGCGCGGGCCAGGGCGGCGTCGATCAGGCGCAGTTCATAGAGGCGCACGGCCTCCGGAAAACCGCCTGCAACCGTCCATAAGTCAGGGGTCTCTACAGGGGCGTTTTGTGGACGGTTTGGGGACTCTTTTTTCGCCGGCCCGGCGGGTCTCCAGGGCGAGGCGAAAGGGTCCAGCGCGGCGGGATCAAACTGCACAGGATCGTTGGGCGCGGTGATCAACGCGCGGTGAGCGAGACGTTCGGCGAAGTTGCGCAGCTCGCGCACATTGCCCGGCCAGTCATGCGCTTCGATTGCCTCGATGGCCGACGGCGCAAAGCCGGGGAAATCCTGCGCCAGCTCCACCGCCATCCGGCGCGCGAAGAAGTCCGCCAGCAGGCTCTTGTCGCCGTGCCGCACCCGCAACGGCGGCAACGTGATCACGTCGAAGGACAGCCGGTCGAGCAGGTCCCACCGGAACTTTCCGCCCTCGGCGAGCGCTGGAAGGTCGGCGTTCGTGGCAGCCACAATGCGCACATTGGTGGTCAGGACCTTCGAGCCGCCCACCCGCTGGAACTCGCCATACTCGACCACGCGCAGCAGCTTTTCCTGCAGCGCCTCGCCGGCCGTGGCGATCTCGTCGAGGAATATCGTGCCGCCATCCGCGAGTTCGAACCGGCCGCGCCGCATCTCGGTCGCGCCGGTGAAGGCGCCGCGCTCGTGCCCGAAGAGTTCAGAGTCGAGCAGCGTTTCAGACAGCGCCGCGCAGTTCACCTTCACGAACGGGCCTTCCCAGCGCTTCGACAGGAAGTGCAGCCGCTCGCCGATCAGTTCCTTGCCGGTGCCCCGCTCACCGATCACCAGCACGGACCGGTCCAGCGGGGCGACACGGCTCGCGTGCTCCTGCGCGCTGAGCCAGGGAGGGGATTCTCCGACGAGTTGCTTGGAGCGGTCCTGCATATGGTGCGTTTAGCAAATTCAAGTTGCTAATTCGACCATTAATTTGGTGACTTTTGCCTTTAAAGTCTTAACACTCAAGCCTCACAAGATTTATTTTCTAATTTTTTCAAGGCTCTAAAGAGTTAATCCGAAACTGGCACGGTCCTTGAAAACACTCAAAGCCATCAGGCGACGGGCGTTGCCAACCCAATCGAAGGACAAAAGAAGACAATGAACGACCAGGACTATCGCTACCCACCCCGCTCCGACTCCGGCCGCTTTGGCCGCTGGCTGTCCACGCGCTCCGCTGAAACCTGGATGTTCTTTGCCGCAGGCGTGATCCTCGGCGGCATCTTCTTCTGATCCGGGACAAAGAAAGGAAACTGAACATGGGACTCTTCTCCCGCCTCGGCGACATCATCAACTCGAACCTCAATGCGATGCTGGACGGCGCCGAAAACCCCGAAAAGATCGCCCGGCTGATCATCCAGGAAATGGAAGATACGCTGGTCGAAGTGCGCACCTCTGCCGCGCGCGCCATGGCCGACAAGAAGGAAATGGAACGCGAGATCGTCCATTTCTCGGCCGCGCGCGATGACTGGGCCGCCAAGGCTGAACTCGCCATCGACAAGGGCCGCGAGGACCTTGCCCGCGGCGCGCTGATCGCCAAGCAGAAAGCCGACGCCGAGATCGTCCGCCGCCAGGAAGCGATGGTCATCGCCGAGGAAGCCTTTGGCCGCCGCCAGGAAGATTTGGTGAAACTGCAGGCGAAACTCGACGAAGCCAAAGCCAAGCACCGCGCCCTCGTGATGCGCCGCGAAGCCGCCGAACAGCGCATCCGCATGCGCAGCCAGCTCTATGATGGCCGCGCCGACGAAGCGATTGCGCGGTATGCCAATCTCGAGCGCAAGGTCGACGAGATGGAGGCCTATGCCGACGCCATCCGCGGCGCCGAGCCAAACCTCGCGCAGGAGTTCGCCGAACTCGAGCAGAATGAGTCGGTTGAAAAGGAACTTGCCGCACTGAAAGCCCGCAAGGGCCGGGCCCCGTCCAAGAAACCAGAGGGCTGATTCATGCTGATGTCGATTACCTGCCTGATCGGCGTACTCGCCGCCATCTGCGCGCCGGGCCTGATTGCGGAAAGCCGAGCCCAATCCCGGGCCCGCAGGGCTGAAGGAGAGGCTTGATGGACGAGGCTGCCATCGTCCTGATTGCCATCACGGGCACGGTCGCCCTGTTCATCATCCTGCCGGGGATGATCCTGCACTACGTCACCATGTGGCGCCGGCAGAAAACCCTGCAGCCGGATGACGAGCGGATGCTCGAAGATCTCTGGCGCTCGGCCAAGGCAATGGAGCGGCGCATCGAGTCCCTCGAAGCCCTGCTCGACAAGAATGAAGCGGACGCCCCGCGCCGTCCGCCTCGCCCCACCCGCTCCACTTTCGACGAATAAGGAGACATGATCCTTTGTCCCACGCTTATGACCCCTACAGCTCGCGTAACCCCAAACGCTTCTTTCGCTCGCGCAATGACAGCGTCATTGCCGGCGTCTGCGGCGGCATTGCGGAGCGCTTCGGGTGGGAACCCGTTCTGGTCCGTATTCTGACGGTCCTGCTTACCCTGTTCATGCTGGGGCCCGTGGCGATCGTGGCTTACTTCGTGATCTGCGTGATCACGCCGCGTGCGCCGATCGGCTACGGCAATTTCTCCGCCGACGAAGACGCGTTCTGGCGCGGCGTCTCGGACCGCCCGCGCGCGACCTTCGGAACCATCAAGTACTCCTTCATGGATCTTGAGGAGCGCCTGAAGAATATCGAACGCACCGTTACCTCGGACGAGTGGCGACTGCGCCAGGAATTCAAGGACCTCGAAAAAGGCAACTGACACCTGCCTGCCCGCCCACGCGCAACCACTAACTATCCGACCAAGGACCGGACCAATGACCAAGGGGACTCTTCTTCGCAACAACCAGCTGCTCGGCGCCCTCGCGCTGGCGGTCCTCGTCGCCGCGCTCACTGTCGCGCACTTTCAGGGCGGCATCTCGATGGAGCTTGGCGAAGTGCTGCTGAGCGTTCAGTCCCAACATGAAGACGGGCTTGTCGTCTCCTTCGTGCGGGCGCCCTGAACGCCTTCAGCCGCGTTTCAGGGCGCGGAAAACGAAACGCATCGGACTAATAGCCCGGAGCGCAGGAAGGGATGCAGACATCGGCGAACCGGCCAGCTGCGCCGCCAGAATAGCGGCGGCCCAAGGCGCCCAAGTAAAACCCCGTGCCCCGTAGCCGCTCGCCACATACACACCCGGCATGAGAGGGGCGTCCGCTTCCACGGTCCGCCCCTTTTTCAAAGGCGCATACATCTCCAGCGCAGCAGCATGATCCGGCACGGCGCCGATCAGCGGCAACCGGTCCGGCGTCGTCGCCCGCAAGCTGGCGCGCGAGTGCACGGACGCCGACCGGGCGTCTCCCATCCAGTAGGGAGACAAGACCTCAAGACCAGCGAGGTTTTCGGCGCGCGCGACATCTGTGCCGCCGTCCGCATAAGCCGGCCCGGACGGCGCGAAAGTTGCGCCCCAGAGCCTCTGCCGTCCGAGCGCCAGCGCGTAGCTGCCCGAGGCCGCCGCTGACGGCGGCGCCATGACGGGCGTCTCGATAAAATCAACCTGCCCCAGCCGTGCCTCCAGCGGAAGGAACGGCGCCAAGGCTGCCGCGGCCATACCATTCGCGAGAATGATCGCGTCAAACTTCCGTCCGTTGACGGATCGTTCGTGCAGATCAACGACAGGCTCGGCGCCAAAATGTCCGATTGCACCGTCAAGCAGCCTGGCCACCAGGGGCGCCGGGCGCAGGATCAAAGCACGCTTGTGCAGCAGCCCGCCGGCGCGCAACGCTTCCAGATCTTCCAGCGGAAGCGGCGGATCGGCGAGCAATTTTTCGAAACGGACGCGCTCCGTCTCGTTGCGCGGAGACTGGCGCACATCTGTTTCCTCAGCCTCCGGCAGATCGCGGTAGACATCACGTGCGGCAAGGTAGGCATCGATCAGCAGGCCCGCTTCGACCGTGTCGCCCGCATCAAGGCGCGGCATCAACAACGCGAGCGGGTTGCCGCTGGCGCCGGCCGCGGGCCCGGGCGCCGGGTCGAATACTTCCGCAGCGATGCCCCGGCGCTTCAGCGCGTGTGCCAAGGCTGCGCCTGCGATGCCGGCACCGAGGATGGCCACACGGGCGGGAAGACCGGCGGGTGCGCGGAGTCCGAACGTATCCGACGCCGCAAACGGCGCTTGCGCCAGCCGCGCCTCCAACCGTTCGCGCTTGCGGCCGTGGCCTTCCGCCTTCGACACGTCGAAGCCCGCATCTGAAAGCCCCCGCCGCACGGCGCCTGCCACTGTAAATGTTCCCAACCGGGCGCCCGGCGCCGACCGCGCGGCGAGACCGGGATAGAGGCTTGTCTGCCACATATCTTCATTTTTCGCCGGGCTGAACCCATCGAGGAACCAGGCGTCCGCCTTGAAGGCGCTCTGCGCCAGTGTTTCCTTGATATCGCCGAGGTGCAGGACCAGGTGCACGCCGTCTTCCGAAAACACGATACTCCGTACACCGCGTACCGGCCCCGGCCAGCGCGCCGTCAGCGCGTCCGCGAGATCGGCGAGCTCCGGCCAGGCAGACAGCGCGCGGCGCGCATCCTCGCGGTGCAGCGGATAGGCTTCAAAACTGACGAAGGTGAGCTGCGCGTCCGGTATCGGCCGGTGGGCGCGCCAGAGCTGCCAGAGCGCGAGGAAATTGAGGCCGGTGCCGAAACCCGTCTCCGCTACGGTGAATTGGCTTCGTCCGCCCCATGCTTCCGGCAAACCGCAGCCTTTCAGGAAAACCGCCCGCGTTTCGGCGAGCCCGTCCTGAGCCGAGAAATAGACATCGCCGTGCCGGCGCGCATGCGGCGCGCCGTCTTCCGTCCAGTCGAGTTCGGGGTGCAGAAGCAGTCGGGACATTGCGCCGAAGTAACCCGCTCGCGGTGTCTTGAGTAGGGGGTAAGCGCGGAACCCCTCCGGCGCATCTGCGTTGTTGTAGTGTCCGCAAATCATGCGGCGCAACAGAAAGGAAATTCCACATGGACAAGGAACATCTGAAGGGCGAAGCCAAAAAGGCTGAAGGCCACATCAAAGAAGGCGCTGGCAAACTGACCGGCAACAGGAAACTGGAAGCCGAAGGCAAGATGAATCAGGCCGAAGGCGAAATCCGGAAGAAAGTTGGCGACGTGAAGGACGGTGTCCGCAAGGCCGGCGACGACCGGAAGTAAGAGACTGCGGTCCACCGGGGCTGGGGCCCTTGCCTGCATAAGTGCTATCGCCGCGTGGCCATTGCACTTTGTTGCCGCCCGCTCCACTTTCGTGGCATTGAGCCCGAAATTGGAGTCTGGCATGAGCGAAATTGTTGTCACCCGCGAAGAAGGTCCCTCGGGCGGCCGCTACCTTACCACCATTGAAGGCCACACCGCCGAAATGACCTATTCGAAGGCGGGCGCCACGCGCATTATCATCGATCACACTGGTGTGCCGGATGCGCTGCGTGGCAAAGGCGCGGGCCAGGCCTTGGTCAAACGCGCGGTGGAGGACGCCCGCGCAGGCGGGATCAAGATCATCCCCCTCTGCCCCTTCGCCAAGGCGCAGATCGAGAAACACCCTGAATGGCAGGACGTTCTTGCATGACCCCCGGCATTCAGCATGATGCCACCCATCAGCGGTACTTCATCCTTATCGACGGCGTCGAGGCCTACCTCACCTATGAGCGCCCGAAGCCCGGCCACCGGCATATCACGCACACAATCGTACCGGACGCGCTCGGTGGGCGCGGCCTTGGCAAACAGCTCGTGATGCGCATCATGACCGATATCATGGTGGCGAAGGAGACGGTCTCCTCCTCCTGCTGGTTTGCAAGCGGACTGATCGACAAGACCCCGGAATGGGCCGGACTCAGCACATGACGGCCCTTCCCTTCTGGAAGACCAAACGGCTCGACCAGATGGACGAGGCCGAATGGGAATCGCTGTGCGATGGCTGCGCGAAGTGCTGCCTCCTCAAGCTTGAAGACGAGGACACCGGCGATATCGCCTATACCAAGCTGCACTGCCGGTTGCTGGACGCCGGCACCTGCCAGTGTTCGGACTATGCCAACCGCAAGCTGCATGTGCCCGACTGCGTGAAGCTGACGCCGGCCGGCATTGAGGAAATCCGCTGGATGCCCTCGACCTGCGCCTACCGTCTCGTCAACGAGGGCAAGGACTTGCCCGAATGGCATCACCTGCGCTGCGGCGACCGCGAGCGGGTCCATACCGAGGGCCACTCCGTCCGTGGCAGGACTGTTTCGGAGGAAACCGTGTTCGACGAAGACCAGGAAGACTGGATCGTCGATTGGGAAGGCAACGAACCCTAAAGCGGCGTATCGACTGGTTTCAGTGGCTTTGGCGCAGTAGGTCCATGATCCAGGAAGGGATCCGTTGCCCAGCGCACCAGCTGCGCGGCGCTGTCGTCGGCGACCCAGCGATAGGCCCGCGCGGCGAGATTGTCTGACTTCACCCAGCTACCTTCCCGGAAAGAGTAGTAGAGAATACTCAGGCTGAGCGCAGCCAGCGTAGACCACACCACACGCGCCGGATCAGGCAGCATTGCGGGATCCTGAAGTTGGACAGCGTAGAGCAGGATATTGCCGAAGCAGAACGTGAACAGGCTCGTCTGCCCAAAGATCATCCAGAAGGACTTCGCACCGAGGCCGGCCATTCGGCGGAGCACGCTGAACACTTCGATGAAGACGATGGCCGCCGTGCATCCGAACAGGAGGTAAAGCGGGTGATTAGAGTTGCGCAGCGTTATCCGTTCGATCGGCTCAAGCAGGTTATGGCCGCCGGCTATGATCCAGATCGCGGTGGCCGCAAGCATCGCAAGGAATCCAGCGCGCAGCATCCAGCCCGGCCCTGACAGCAGAAACTCCTGTCCCGGACGGCTCTGCCAGATGCGGCCCAGCACCATGCCGAAGACCACGAAGCCGAGGCCATGCATGACCGAAGGCCCGGTATGCCCCATATACTTCCCGCCATACAGAAAGGCAGACAGCGTTTCGGATCCGGCGAAGCCTTGTATAGGCGGAAGCTGCGAGACCAGCGGGAACGCCGCCTGAATGGCGAGACAGACCGCAACCAGCGGCCAAATTCCGTGGCGCACGCTGACGGCCACAAGCACAGGCGCCGCCAGCAACAGTGCGGCGTAGAATTTCAGGATGTCCGTGAACGGCGTGTCGCCCAGGAACAGGGCGCATCGGATGAAGTACGTGAACGGCAGACCGGCTGCCAGGCACATCGCGGCGCAAGTCAGCGTATAGAGCGCCCAGCATTGGACCGCGCGGGTCAGCAGCCGCTGCACGATTTCTCTCTGGCGCCCGCTGGCAAACTGGCGGGCATAGACCAGCTGCAGCATGCAACCGAACAGGCAGAAGAACACCGGCGGCGAGATCGCCAGAAAAAAGCGAAGCGTTGCAACCGCAGCGCCATCCTGCACGTTGGCGCCCATCAGCGCATGCCCGAGGATCACGAAAATGATCGCGATCGATCGGGCGAGGTCTATGCCCAGATAACGCACGCGTCTCTCACCCTACGCTTCTACGCCAGACGCCAAGCAATTAACGCACCAACCCGCAAAAGGCCCGAGTCTGCAGCGCTTCAACCCGCGCTTAAGGTTAACGGTCCATGCTCGGGACATGGACGTCCTGCCCGCCTTTCTCTCGCATCTCGGCAACGAGCGCCGCATGGCGGCCAAGACGGTCGAGGCCTATGGCTCGGACCTCGCAATGTTCTTCGGGTTCCTGCGCCTGCACCTGGGCACCGAGCCCAGCCTCAAGGCGCTCGCCGGCCTCAAGGCGTGCGACATCCGCGCCTATCTCGCCGCGCGCCGCCGGGACGGCCTCTCGGATGCCTCGATTGCCCGGCTGCTCTCTTCGATCAAGGCGCTCTACCGATGGATGAGCCGCGCGCACGGGATCGAGAATGCAGAGATCGGTTACCTGCAGGGCCCCCGCCGAGCGCCGCGCCTGCCCCGCCCGGTTTCGGTGGAGGCTGCGAAGGACATTCTGCACGAGGCCGAGACCGAGCCTGACGCCGAGCCCTGGATCGCCGCGCGCGACCTCGCCGTGCTCTCCCTGCTCTATGGCGGGGGCCTGCGTATCTCCGAAGCGCTCAGCCTGTCCGGCGCTGATCTGCCCGCCCCCGAACGCCTGCGCGTCTCCGGCAAGGGCGGCAAGGTGCGTCTCGTTCCGCTGATCGCGCCAGTCCGCGACGCCATCAATGACTATGGCAAGCTCTGCCCCTACGCCCTGACAAAGAGCGGCGCGCTGTTCCGCGGGGCCAAAGGCGGCCCCCTCAGTCCACGGATCATCCAGGGGCGAATGCAGATGCTGCGCGGCCTGCTCGGCCTGCCCGAAACCGCCACGCCGCATGCCTTGCGCCACGCCTTCGCGACGCATCTTCTTGCCAATGGCGCAGACCTGCGCGCGATCCAGACCCTGCTGGGCCACGCTTCGCTCTCGACGACGCAGGTGTATACGGGCGTAGATTCCAGCCGCTTGCGTGCCGTGCACGCCGCCGCCCATCCGCGCGCCTGAACTCAGGGGCTGATCGCGGCCGTGATGGCATCCGCCAGCAGGCGGCCGCCCGGTGTCAGGCGAAGTTCCGCGCCTTCCAGTACAGCCCAGCCCTTGTCGGCAAACACCGCAATCTTGTCGCGCGGCACGGGCGTTCCCGATACCACTTCGACGCGCCGGAGGTCCACGCCTTCGCCTGCGCGCAGGCCCATCGCGAGAAGTTCGCGCGCGACCTCCAGCGGCTCCAGCCGCGCCGCATCGCCCCAGCCGCTCTGCAGCGCCTGCACGTTCGCGATGTAAGCTTCCGGCCGCCGTTCCGCTTCGCTGGCATACCGTCCGCCGCCGACCGAGATGCGGCCATGCGCGCCGGGGCCGACACCGATCCAGTCCCCGCCGCGCCAATAGGTCAGGTTGTGCCGGGACTGGTGCGCCGGCGAAGCGGCATGGTTCGACACTTCATAGGCGGGCAGACCCGCCGCTGCCGTCACGCTCTGTGTGAGTTCATACAGATCCGCCTGCGCATCATCACCCATCGGCGAGATATCGCCGCGCGCTGCTGCCAGACCAAACGGCGTCTTCGCCTCGAAGGTCAACTCGTACAGAGACAGATGCGGCGCGCCGAGGGCAAGCGCATCTTTCAGTTCGGCTTCCCAGCTCGCCGGGCTCTGGCCCGGGCGCGCGTAAATCAGATCAATGGAAACCGAAGGAAACACTTTCAGCGCCCGGTTCACCGCTTCCACCGCCGAGACGGCATCATGATCGCGCCCGAGAAAGGCAAGCGAGGCATCGCGCAGGGACTGCACGCCAATCGACAGGCGCGTTACCCCTGCGCGCTGCAGTCCGAGAAGATCCGCCCGCAGAACATCATTCGGATTGGCCTCCAGCGTGATCTCGGCGCCGCGCTTGATGCCGAACGCGTCGGACGCAGCCAACAGGATCGTGCCCAGCTCGTCCGGGCGCAGCAGCGCCGGGGTGCCGCCGCCGAAGTAGACCGAGTCGAGCCCGCCATGCTGCGGCAAGCGCGGGCGGTGGGCATGGATATCCGCCGCGATGGCATCGACCAGCGGTCCGCTGGCGCGGTCCTTGGCAGCATAGACGTTGAAGTCGCAATACGGGCAGATGCGCGCGCAGTACGGCCAGTGCACGTACAGGCCAAAGCCGAAATGCGGTCCGAAAGGTGCCGGGGCAGCGGTCATGCCAGCAGAGACGCGCGAAGTTTGCGAACGGCGTCGGCCCGGTGGCTCATCGCGTGTTTGCGGTCAGGGTCCATTTCGCCAAAGGTCAGCGTCTCGCCCGTCGCCACGAAAACCGGATCATAGCCGAAGCCCTGCGTCCCGCGCGGCGGCCAGACGAGCTGTCCGTGCACTTCGCCCTCGAACACCGCTTCCTGCCCATCCGGCCAGGCGACCGCCAGCGCGCAGACGAATTTGGCAGACCGGTCGGATGACCCGCTGCCCTGCAAAGCGTCTTCGACCCGCTGCATGGCACGGTAAAAGTCACGCGGCTCGCCTGCCCAGCGTGCCGAATAGATCCCCGGCTCGCCGCCCAGGGCTGTCACGGCGAGTCCGGAATCGTCCGACAGGGCCGGCAGACCCGACGCCTTCATCGCCGCACGGGCCTTGAGCAGCGCATTTCCCGCAAAAGTTGTCTCCGTCTCCTCCGGCTCGTCCAGCGCCAGATCGATCGCGGAGACCACCTTGAAGCCGTGCGGCTCGAACAGAGCCTTCAGTTCTTCGACCTTGCCTGCGTTGTGAGTGGCCGCCAGAAGCGGTCCGGGGGCGAGTCGTGGGGGCGGTTCGGCGGATCGGGCGGCCATATTGGCTCCATTCTTGCGTTGTGCGCGAACTCATATATCGTTATTCGGTAAAACTGGGACAATGCCCGCGCTGAGTCCCGCTTCATCAACCATCAAGGATAGAGGGTGAAAAGACTAGGCATGGCGAGCACCGGACGAAACTCCATGGCAGAAATCATGACTGTGCTGGTCACGGTTGCCATGTGGATCGTGGGCGCCATGGGCGTCATCGGCATCCCTGTCCTGGCCATCGGCCTGATGGCCAGCCTGTCCGGCGGCAGCACCGAAGTTTCCGGCATCAAGGCGTTGGCAGACGGCGTCATGCCAGGCCAACTCGTGATCGGGCTGGTCGGACTGGCCGTGATCGTGCCCGGCGTGATCTTCATCTGCCTCCAGCTACGCCGCATCCTGCTGACGCTCGCGGACGGCGATCCCTTCGTTCCGGAAAATGCCAGCCGCCTGTCGCGCGTCGGCATAGCGATTGCGGCGATGGAACTGATTCGTATCGCCACGGTTATGGTGGTGTCGACCATGCCCACCCTTGTCGGTGATGAGCCGCCACGCCTGTCGACTCAGTTCATACTGTGGATTTCGGTTGCCGCGCTGTTCGTGCTTTCCCAAGTTTTCCGTGAAGGCACCCGCCTGCGCGATGAAGAAAAAATGACGATCTGAGGAGCGCCATCAACCCATGACCATCCGCGTGACCCTCGACCGCGTGCTGCTGGAGCGGCGCATGTCCCTGACCGAATTGTCAGAACGTGTCGGCGTAACCCTCGCCAATCTCTCCATCCTGAAAACCGGCAAGGCCAAGGCGATCCGCTTCTCCACGCTCGAAGCCCTTTGCCGCGAACTGAAATGCCAGCCCGGCGACATCCTCGTGTTCGACACCCAAGACGAAGAAGGCCAGCGCCGCGTCGCGGCCGAATAGTTTCTTCTTCCACTCCAGAGAAAATAAAGGCATCCTGCCGGAGCAACTTCTGATGCCCGGAAAGGACTATGGCCAAGTCACCGGAACACGAAATCTCTCCGCTAGACCGCCTCCGCCGCGCCGTGAGCGTGGCGACTGACTTGCCGCAAATCCAGTTTTGCATGGAATCCTACGCACCCAGCGTCCGCATCAAGATGCTGAGCTACAATCACTATCCCCCGGTCGGCGCCGTCGATTTTGGTCCGGACATCCGGGTCTACAATTTCGGCTGGCCCGCCAGCTGGGTCGAGACCTACTGGAAGTCGGACTACATCCATATCGACCCTGTGCCCCGCATCGCCGCACGCCGCACGCTGCCCTTCTGGTGGTCAGAGGTCGAGAAAATGGCGACGCTCGATGCCGAGGAACGCGCCTATATCGAAAACATCCGGGCCCAGCGTTTCGGGCCGGGACTGGCCATCCCGGTGTTCGGCCCCAACGGGCGCAACGGCGATTATGCCGCCGGCATCGGCAACGATGCGCCCCTGCTGGACGAGCGGGAGATCGCCGAACTTCACGCCGCCTGCCAGTTGGCGCATCTTCGTTGCTGTGACCTGATCCTCGCGGCGCAGACCGAACAGGTGAGCCTGTCCGAACGCGAACGTCAGATCCTCGGCTATGTTGTTCGCGGCCATTCCAACCTGATGATCGCGGCCAAGCTCAACATTTCCGCCAATACCGTGGACACCTATGTCCGGCGCTGTTTCGACAAGCTGGACGTGCGTGACCGGGTGACCGCCGGCCTGCGGGGCCTGGCCCTCGGCCTGGTCGCCTGACGGACAGGATGCCGCAGGCAAATGTAACCGGTGTCATGGATTCCCGTGGCAAGGGATTTCCGTGCAGCGGTTACCCCGCGCCACATGAACTGGATACATATAATCAACGAAGAACTGCCGCGCTTGCGGCTCTTCGCGTCAGCGGCCCTTGGTGGCCCGGCTGAAGGCGATCTCGCCGTTGAGGCCGCACTGGGCGACCTCTTCGAAGCCTACCTCGCGGCCCCCCTCGACCGCGCGGTACTCTACCGCCTGCTGGACCGCCAGATGCGGTCACTGGGCCCTGTTCCGGCCTGCGACCGGGCGGAGCTCCTGAAACACCTCGCCGGCTTCTGCGCCGATGCGGCGCACGGTATCGTTCACTGGGACAGCCTGGCGCCGCTTCGATCTGTGGGCTGAGCCGGTAGCGGCCCGGCAGCCGAAAAAATCTTCCACGCTGCGGGAACCGGCGGTGCGAATGGGCGTTGAGAGTCGATGAAGCTTCTGGCCGCCGTTTCCGCGCTCGCTTTCGCCTGCCTGCTTGCGGCCTGCGGCGGCGGGGGCAATGAAGTCGGCGAATTCAAGAATGACTGGACCGGCAACGAGATCAAGATCATGCAGCTGCACGATCCGAAGGTCGCCGGCGTCGTCTGCCATCTGGCGCATTTCGACCGCGGCGTTTGGGACCGGCTCGGCAAGGGCAACTGGTTCGAGAACCCGTCGAACTCCTCGATCTCCTGTCTTCAGTCCGGCCCGATCACAGTCGGCAAGATCGACATCGACAAGTCCGGCGAGGAAGTCTTCGACCAGAGCCAGAGCCTCGTGTTCAAGCAACTCGCCGTGCGACGCATCTATGATCCCAGCAGCGACAGCCTGATGTACGTCTCGTTCAGCCGCACCATTGTTGATGGCTCAGCCAAGATGAGCCTCTCGACCGTGCCGCTCTATGGCCGCGAAGTGACCTGGAGCACCCCCAAGCCTACAGTAGAATAATCTAGCCGATCGCCGCGCGCTGCGCCGCGAACAGTTCGTTGCAGCCCTTCTCCGCCAGCACCATCATCGCGTCGAGTTCCGGCCGCGTCATCGGGCGCGACTCGCCCGTGCCCTGCACTTCGATAAAGCCGCCATCCGAACTCATCACGACGTTCATGTCCGCCTCGCCGCCGGAATCTTCCGGATAATCGACGTCGAGAACCGGGTGGTTCTGGAAAAGCCCGACCGAGATCGCCGCCGCCTGTTTCAGGACGGGGCTCGCCTTGATGACGCCTTCCGTCTGCAGATACTTGCACGCGAGCGCGAGGGCAACGTAGCCGCCGGTGATCGAGGCGGTCCGCGTGCCGCCATCGGCCTGCACCACATCGCAGTCGATGGTGATGGTGTTTTCGCCGAGCGCCGCAAGATCAATGACCGAGCGCATCGAGCGCCCGATCAGGCGCTGGATTTCCTGCGTACGTCCGGACTGTTTACCCTGCGCAGCTTCCCGGCGGCCCCGCGTATGGGTCGCGCGCGGCAGCATGCCGTACTCGCCGGTCACCCAGCCGGCCCCCTTGCCTTTCATCCAGCCGGGCACACCCTTTTCCCAACTGGCCGTGCACAGCACATGCGTGTGGCCGAACTTCGCGAGGCAGGAGCCTTCGGCATAACGGGTCACCCCGGTTTCGAGGGAAATGGCGCGCAATTCGTCGAAAGCGCGGCCGGACGGACGCAAGAGGCTGGGCATGACGCTGAATCCTTATAGGTTGCGGCCTGATTTGCGGGTTTTGTGCGGCGTGTCCACCGCAAAGGGACGCGGCGAGGGAGTTTGAGCGGTTTATGGCAAGTGACATCGAGATTGCGCGAGCGGCAAAGAAACGCCCCATCAGCGAGGTGGCGGCGCGCCTCGGCATTCCCGCCGGGGACATAATCCCTTACGGCCACGACAAGGCGAAAGTCTCGGCCCGCTACATCAAGGACCTGCGGCCCCAGAACCTCGGCAAGCTGATCCTCGTCACGGCGATCAACCCGACGGCCGCCGGAGAAGGCAAGACGACGACCTCCGTCGGCCTCGCCGACGCGCTGGCCCGGATCGGCGAGAAGACGATGCTCTGCCTGCGCGAGCCCTCGCTCGGCCCCTGCTTCGGCATGAAGGGCGGCGCCACCGGCGGCGGCCTCTCCCAGGTCGTGCCGATGGACGAGATCAACCTCCACTTCACCGGCGACTTCCACGCCATCACCTCGGCGCATAACCTGCTCGCCGCGATGGTCGACAACCACATCCACTGGAACCACGAACCGCGCATCGACCCCGTCCGCGTCACCTGGCGGCGGGTGATGGACATGAATGACCGTAGTCTGAGGAATGTCGTCTCCGGCCTCGGCGGCCCTGGCAATGGCTCTCCCTCCGAAACCGGGTTCGACATCACGGTCGCCTCCGAAGTGATGGCCATCCTCTGCCTCGCAAAGGATGCCGCCGATCTCGAGGCGCGCCTCTCGCGCGTCATCGTCGGCTATACGCGCGAGCGCGCCGCCGTCACCGCCGCCGACATCAAGGCCGTCGGCGCGATGATGGTGCTGCTGAAGGACGCGATGCAACCAAACCTCGTCCAGACGCTCGAGAACAACCCGGCCTTTATCCATGGCGGCCCGTTCGCCAATATCGCGCATGGCTGCAACTCGGTCATCGCAACCCGCGCCGCCCTGCACATGGCCGACTATGTGGTCACCGAAGCGGGATTTGGCGCCGACCTTGGCGCCGAGAAATTCCTCAACATCAAATGCCGGCAGGCGAACCTCGTGCCGGACGCCGCCGTCCTCGTGGCCACCGTCCGTGCCCTGAAGATGCACGGCGGACTCGCCAAGGATGACCTGGCGATGGTCAGCTACAGCGCGCTCGAATCCGGGCTCGCCAACCTTGGCCGGCATATCGAGAACCTCCGCCTCTTCGGCCTGCCGGTCGTGGTCGCCATCAACCGCTTCACCACCGACACCTCCGCCGAGATCACCGCCATCGAGGCCTATTGCGCGAAACTTGGCGTGCCGGTCGCGCTCTGCACCCACTGGGCCGAAGGCGGACGCGGCGCCGAGGCGCTCGCCCGCGCCGTCACCGCAATCACGGCGCGCCGGGCCGAGCCGTTCAAACTTCTTTACCCGGACGACATGCCCCTGTTCGAAAAGATCGAGACCGTCGCCCGCCGCATCTACCGCGCCGAGCGGGTGGACGCGACACGCGGGGTGCTCGCTCAGCTCAAGGCCTGGGAAGCCGCCGGGTTCGGAAGTCTTCCCGTCTGCATGGCCAAGACCCAATATAGCTTCTCGACTGACCCCTCTCTCCTGGGGGCGCCGGAAGGCCATGTCGTGGGCCTGCGCGAAGTGCGCCTCTCGGCCGGGGCCGGCTTCGTCGCGGCCATCTGCGGGGATATCATGACCATGCCCGGCCTGCCCCGCCACCCAGCCGCCGAAATCATGCACCTGAACGCGGCAGGCCAGATCGAAGGCCTCAACTAAGCCTGTTTAGCCAAAACCAAAGACAGGCTTGACTCTGATTAGCTCAAAAGCTAATTAGCAGAAATGGAAAACAGCGTCTTCAAAGCCCTGGCCCACCCGGCGCGCCGTCAGTTGCTGACGCTGCTCCGTCAAGGCCCGCGGCTGGCAGGTGACCTCGCCGCCGAGTTCGAGGCCAGCTGGCCGACGATGAGCCGGCACCTCGCCGTGCTGAGGGACGCCGACCTCATCACCGCCGACCGGCAGGGCAACCAGATCCTCTACCGCGTCAACACCAGCGTCCTCGAGGACGCAGCCTCCGCCCTGCTCGGCCTGATCGGCAAAGACATGGGCGACGATGAACAGAAGGAAGCTGCCGAATGAAACCCTTCATCCGCTCGGGCCTTGCTTGGTCCGCCATCGCCGTCACCCTCTCCGGCGCCCTCGCGCTGTACACGTGGAACGCCTTGCCTGACGCCGGTAACATTCCGGTCCACTGGGATATCAACGGCCAGCCGGATCAATTCGCGGCGAAAGGCGATACCTGGCCCTATCTTGCGATCATGCCGGGTGCGATCTTGTTTGCCGGAATCGTATCGGCGCTCGCACCCATGATCGACCCGCGCAAAGCCAACATAGAGGCCGGACGAAAAGCATATCTCGCAGTCTGGATTGGCGTCGTGGTGCTCCTGACGCTAGTCCATGCCGGCATCTGCGCAGCGATGTTGCAAGCCGGCGGTGAGATCAGCGTTCCCAACGACGCCGTGCGCTTTGTCATCGCTGGCTGCGCCCTGTTGTTTGTCGTTATTGGCAATTACCTGCCCAAGACGCGGCCCAGCTTCATGTTCGGCGTGCGCACCCCCTGGACCCTGACATCCGACTTGGCCTGGGAAAAGACGCACCGTTTTGCCGGCCGCCTGTTCATGGCGGCCGGGGCCCTGGGCCTCGCAGGCGCCTTCTTGTTCGACGGCATCTGGCTCGCCCTTCAGCTCTCCGCGCTGGTCATCGCGGCCGCCCTCGCCTCGGTGATTTACTCTTACTTTGCCTGGAAAAGCGCGGGCGACCGCGAAGAGGACGCAGGCCTGACTGTCTGACGGCCTATTGAACCCGGACGCTCCGCTCCTTACTCCAGAAGCATGGCGGAGCGTTTCGAGACCAATTCCCTGATGCAGCGCCTTGACCAGCGCTCCCGCGACATTTTCCGGGAGATCGTCGAGGGCTATCTGGCCACCGGTGAGCCGGTCGGCTCGCGCACCCTGTCGAAAAGCGGCATCCAGCTCTCCCCCGCCTCGATCCGCAACGTGATGGCCGACCTGACCGAGCTTGGCCTGCTCGACGCCCCCCACATCTCCGCCGGACGCGCCCCGACCCACCGGGGTCTGCGCCTTTTCGTCGACGGCTTCCTCGAATACGGCGAACCCTCGAAGCTCGACAAGAAGGCCATCGACGACCGCCTCGCCGCCGCAGGGGCGGACTTCGAAAGCGTCCTCGGCGAAGCCTCCGGCATTCTTTCCGGCCTCACCGGCGGCGCCGGCCTTGTCTCCTCGCCCACTCGTGACGCCCCCGTCCGGCATGTCGAATTCGTGCCGCTGGCTGGCGGCGACGCGCTCTGCGTGCTGGTCACCGAGGATGGCGATGTCGAAAACCGCTTCCTCAAGGTCCCCGAAGGCCTGCCCGTGACCACGCTGATCGAGGCCGGCAACTACCTCTCCACCCGTCTCAAAGGCCGCACCCTGGCGGAAGCGACCAGCGAAGTGCGCACCGAGCTGCGCTCCCGCCGCGCCGCGCTGGACACCGCCGCCACCGCCCTCGTCGAGGCCGGCCTCGCCCAATGGGGCGGCGACGCCCCCGGCCGGGGCCGCAGCCTGATCGTGCGCGGCCGCGCCAACCTCCTCGAAGACGCCAAGGCCGCTGAGGACCTCGACCGGGTGCGCCAGCTGTTCAACGAACTCGAGCGCCAGCAGAGCCTGCTCGAAATCCTCGACACGACCCGGGACGCCGAAGGCGTGCGCCTGTTCATCGGGGCGGAGAACAGGCTTTTCCCGCTCTCGGGTTCAAGTGTGATCGTGGCTCCCTATATGGGGGGCACGAAGCAGGTGATCGGAGCCCTTGGCGTGATCGGCCCTACGCGGCTGAACTATGCCCGGGTCATCCCGATGGTGGATTATACCGCAAAAGTGGTCGGCGAGATCCTCGCGGGCCGGCGCGGCAAGGATGGGAAATCATGAGCGATATGACGAACGAGAACGAAACCGCCGATCTGGACACCGCGCCCGCTGAGGCTGCGGACGCCCCTGCGCCGACGCCCGAAGAGGTGATCGCCCGGCTTGAAACCGAGAAGGAAGAGCTGCGCACGCAGTTCCTCCGCCTGTATGCGGACCTCGACAATACCCGCAAGCGGGCCGACCGCGAAGTCTCAGAGGCGCGCGTCTACGGCATCGGCAAGTTCGCAGGCGACCTCCTGAACGTCGCCGACAATCTCGCCCGCGCCCTCGCCGCCCTGCCGGACGCCGACCGAGACACGCTCACAGAAGCTGGCAAGAACCTGCTCGGCGGTATCGAGATGACGCAGAAGGAATTGCACACCGTCTTCACCCGCCACAATGTGCTGGAGATCAACGCCGCCCCCGGCAACACCTTCGACCCGAACGTCCACCAGGCCGTCGCGCAGATCCCCTCGCCCCACCCGGCCGGCACCATCGCCGAACTCTTC